>Ga0157371_10003923_pt1 | contig 13232 bp, 12 predicted proteins | sample C45metaG_FD_113462 | JGI IMG/M metagenome (GOLD analysis project Ga0157371, IMG submission 113462) | Corn rhizosphere microbial communities from Kellogg Biological Station, Michigan, USA - C4-5 metaG | ecosystem: Host-associated > Plants > Roots > Rhizosphere > Soil | place: USA: Michigan... | reverse complement strand
GGAGTAGCCGGTGCCGAAGTCGTCGACGGCGATCCGCACCCCGAGCGCCTTCAGTTCTTCCAGTCGCCGCGCCGTCTCCTCGGCATTGCTCATCAGCGTCGTCTCGGTGATCTCGATCGTCAGTGTCTCCGGCGGCAGTCCGCTCTCGCTCAGCGCCTCGGTGACGTGGTCGATCAGCTCGTCGGTATCCAGCTGCAGGGCGGAGACGTTGACCGAGAGGGCCAGCGGCCGCTCGTCGCGCTGCCAGCCCGCCGCCTCGCGACAGGCCTCCTTGAGGACCCAGGCGCCGACCTCGACGATCATCTTCGTCTCCTCCAGCAGCGGGATGAAGGCGTCGGGCTCGACGATCCCGCGGCCGGGCCGGCGCCAGCGGATCAGCGCCTCGACCCCGGTCGGGGTCATCGTCTGCAGGTCGAAGGTCGGCTGGTAGACGAGGAAGAACTGGTCTTCGTCGAGCGCCCCCTGCAGGTCCATCTCCAGTTCCAGGCGCGACTGCACTTCGTCCTCCATCCCGGATTCGAAGACGAGGTAGCGGCTCTTGCCGCCCCACTTGGCCCGGTACATGGCGATGTCGGCGTCGCGCAGCAGTTCTTCGGCGCTCGGACGCACGCCGGTGGCGATGCCGATGCTGCACTTCGCGTGGACGCGGGTCTCGCCGTCCTCGCCGAGGGCGAAGGGCTCGGCGAATGCTTCGAGCAGGCGCTCGGCGATCAGCTCCGGGCCGGCCGCGAGCGAGAGCCCGTCGGCGACGACGACGAACTCGTCGCCACCGAGGCGGCCGAGGGCGTCGGTCTCGCGGATCACGCCCTCCAATCGCTTCGCCACCGCGCAGAGCAGTTCGTCGCCGACCCCGTGGCCGAGCGAGTCGTTGATCGCCTTGAAGTTGTCGAGGTCGACGAACAGCGCCGCCACCGGTTCCTTGCTGTGGCGGGCACGAGTCAGCGTCTGCTCGATCCGGTCGAGGATCAGGGTCCGGTTCGGCAGCCCGGTGAGGGCGTCGTGGGTTGCGAGGAAGACGAGTTCCTTCTCGCGGTTGGTCAGTTCGTCCTGGGCGCGCTGGCGCTCGTCCTCGAAGGACTGGCACATCCGCACCAGGGTGACGTCGAGGCTGCGCTGGACCATCGCCCGCGCCTCGATCCGCGTCTCGTCGCCGATCCCGAGGTCGGCGGCGCTCTCGTCGAGGACTTCCAGGGCGCAGTCGCGCCAGCGCAGGCAGCGTTTGGTCACCTCGTTGAGGGCGGCCTCGCGCTGGGAGGCGAGCTGGGCGAAGATCCGCCAGGACTCCTGACCGACCTCGCGGGCGACCGCTTCGCCCTCGCCGGCCATCCAGCGGGCGACGGCGACGGTGGAGACGGTGCCGACGTCCTCGAAGCTGTCTTCGACGACCTTGTCCAGTGTGCGGCTCGACTCGGCCGAGAGCTTCATCATCCGCGCCACCACCTCGTCGGTGCGGGCGCTCAACTCCTGTCCCAGCCGGGAAAGCTCGGCGTCTCCCATGATGTGGCCTATCGGCCCCTGTCACTCGCCGCTTGAGAGGTGCCGACCCCGCTTTCGCAGATTTCGATTCGGGCAAACGTCCAGGCCGGCATTCGGTTAGCCTGCGGCGCACATGGGGTCGCCTGATCAGGAGACCGCGGCTTCGACCGCGGCCAAGCCGGACCGCAACCTAGCCCTCGAGCTCGTCCGCGTCACCGAGGCGGCGGCGCTCGCCTCCGCGCGCTGGGTCGGCCGCGGCGACAAGATCGCCGCCGACCAGGCGGCTGTCGACGCGATGCGCCACGTCCTCGACTCGGTCTCGATGGACGGCACCGTCGTCATCGGGGAGGGCGAGAAGGACGAGGCCCCGATGCTCTACAACGGCGAGCAGATCGGCGACGGCACGCCGCCGGTCGTCGACATCGCCGTCGACCCGCTGGAGGGGACGCGGCTCTGCGCGCTTGGGATGCCAAGCGCGATCGCCGTCATCGCTCTTGCCGAGCGGGGGACGATGTTCGACCCCGGCCCCTGCGTCTACATGGAAAAGATGGCGGGCGGGGAGGAGATCGCCGACCTCCTCGACCTCGACCGGCCGCTGCCGGAGACCCTAAAGCTGATCGCCCAGCGCAAGGGCGGCTCGGTCGGCGACGTGATCGTCGTCATGCTCGACCGGCCCCGCCATGAGCAGGCGATGAAGGAAGTGCGCGAGGCCGGCGCTCGCATTCGCCTGATCACTGACGGCGACGTTTCCGCCTCCTTGCTGGCGGTGAGCGAACGCTCTCCCGTCGACCTCCTCTGGGGGATCGGCGGCACCCCGGAGGGCGTCATTTCCGCCGCCGCCCTGAAGTCGATGGGCGGGCAGCTGATCGGCCGCCTCTGGCCGCGCAACGACGAGGAGCGCTCGGAAGCCGTCGACGCCGGCTACGACCTCGACCGCGTTCTCAGCGCCGACGATCTCTGCTCCGGCGACGACGTCTTCTTCTCCGCCACCGGCGTCACCGACGGCGACGTCCTCCAAGGCGTCCGCTACCGCGGCCCCGGCGCCACCACCGAGTCGCTAGTAATGCGCTCCCGGTCCGGGACGGTCCGCCGGGTCCACGCCCGCCACGATCGCTCGAAGCTCCGAGAGATCATCGGCGAGCGCTACGGCTGAGGCAGTGGTCTACAGCTCAACGGGCGTAACCACGAATCCCAGCCGCTCCGCTCCACGGCGAAGGCGCGCGCATCGAGGGTCACTAGTCGGCAGTTGAGAAGTTCGGCCCTCCGGACGATCTCGTCAAGCTCGGCATCCGATAGCTCGTCGAGGAGCGCATAGGCCTTCTCCCGGGTGGTCATCGGAGTAATCGTACCGCCGTAATCGGGAGCTTCGGCAGGGTGCACTCGCTCGATCGTTCGCATGTAAGCAGGATACGATTTGTCTGCGACGGAATGACGGCGATGAGAATCGCATCTCTCGTGCAGATTCGAACTCGCGTTCCGGGTAGCGTGGAGACGTGATTGTGGTTGCCGGTTCGACCGGCTACATCGGTGGGTTGCTCTCCCGGCACCTTGCTGAGGAGGGGCAGGTGGTGCGGGCGCTGGCGCGGCGGCCTGAGCGCGCTGATGAGCTGCGCACGGTCGGTTGCGAGGTGCGGCGGGCTGATGCGCTTGAGCCCGAGTCATTGGGCCCGGCGCTCGAGGGTGTCGATGTCGCCTACTACCTCGTCCACTCGATGGGGCGCGGCGGCGATGGTGACTTCGCCGAGCGTGATCACCGGGCAGCGGAGAACTTCGCCACCGCCGCGGCGGAGGCCGGAGTCAAGCGGATCGTCTACCTGGGCGGCTTGGGGGAGGGGTCGAAGCACCTCGACAGCCGCCACGCGACGGCGGAAACGCTGCGCGAAGGGACGGTGCCGGTCTCCTACTTCCGCGCCGCCGCCGTGCTCGGCGCCGGCAGCGAGTCGTTCCGGACCTGCTTCTACCTCGTCCGCCGCCTGCCGGTGATGGTGACGCCGCGCTGGGTCGCCACCCGCACCCAGCCGATCGCGATCGACGACGTCATCTCCTGTCTCGCCGCGGCTTCCGACCTGAGCCTGCCCTGCGACCGCGAGGTCCAGGTCGGTGGGCCGGAGGTCACCACCTACGCGGGGATGATCGACGAGCTCGCTCGCGCCCTCGGTCGCCGTCCGCCGCTGCGGATCGTCGTCCCGGTGCTGACCCCGCGCCTCTCCTCGCTCTGGATCGGCCTCGTCACCCCGGTCGACGCCGGCGTCGCCAGGCCGCTGATCGAGGGGCTCTCGACCGAGACCATGGTCAGCGACCCCTCGGGGATGGAACTGCTCGGCGCCCGCCCCCAGACCCCTTTGCTGGAGGCGCTGCAGACGGCGGCTGCGCGGCTTCAGCGGGACTAAGCGTCCGCTGCGGCCCGCGCCCGCTCTTCGCCGACGAAGGGGACCAGCAGCTCGTAGGTGAGGTCCGGCAGCAAGCGCGGCAGCTCGGCGGCGCGCCCCAGGACGACCTCCTCGTAGATCCGCGCCAGCATCGCTCCCGCCGCCAGCGAGTAAGCCTGCGCCAGCTCGGGCTCGGGCGCGTCCTCGCCGCCGACCTCTTCCATCACCGTGACCGCCCTCGCGAACTCCGCCTGGAAGGTCGGCCGGAAGGCAGGCCCGACGGTGCTGAGCTCGACCAGCGTGAAGCGGGCCGCGTCGGGATCGGCGGCGAACCAGTCGAGGGCGGCCCCCAGCCCGCGCCGCATCCGCTCCGCCCAAGGGCCGTCGCCGCCGTGGGCCTCGCGCACCCGCTGCTCGAGATCGTCGACGAGGATCTTGTGGGCGGCCAGCATGCAGTCGAGTTTGTCGTCGAAGAGTTCGTAGAAGCTCTCGCGGCCGACGCCGGCGTCGCCGAGGATGTCGCCGACCGTGGTCGCCTCGTAGCCCTTGGCGACGGTCACCTTGACCACGGCCGCCAGCAGCCGCTCGCGCTGGGAGCGCTCGACCAGCTCGCGCGGCAGGCCGTGGCGCCCGCGCGGGAGCCGCCAGCGCCGCAGGTCCTCGGGGCTACCGCTCACTGGCAGCGACATCGCTGGTGGCGCTTTCCCCGGCAAGCTGCGACTGGCGCAGCGCGGACTCGTGGCCGCCGAAGGGGCTGACCGCGAGGTAGACGATCTCGGGCAGCAGCTCCGGCAGGCGGTCGGCTTGGCCGATCGCGATCTGGTTGAGGACCAAGACCTGGACCTTGCCGAAGGCGAGGCGGGGGTCGCTGTGGGCCTCCACCGAACCCTCGCTGCGGCGCCAGAGCGCTTCCAGGGCCGGGATCGTCGCCTTGCGATAGCACTCGATCACCTGCGGGTCGACGGCGATCGCGTCGCCGATGAGGAGCTGCGCCAAGCCCGGGCGCTCCGCCAGCGCCTCGATCACCGCGGTCGTCGCCTTGCGCACCGCGTCGGCGGGCGCTTCCCCGTCCTCGTGGGCGGAGGCGGCCACCCCCTGGAGCTGCTCGATGCAGTGGCCGATCGCGGCGTCGAAGCAGGCGCGCTTGTCGTCGAACTGCTTGTAGAAGGTGGTGCGGGAGATGTGGGCTCGGGCGACGATGTCGGTGATCGTGGTCGCCGCGTAGGTCTTCTCGGCGCAGCTGTCGATCATCGCGTCGATGATCCGCTGGCGCTGCTGGCCGCCGTTGAGATCAGGAGCACTGGTGAACCGCAGAGCGCTGGCCGCCGTTTCAGAACTCCGATGTTTTTGCATCAGTGCAGATTGTCCCAGCTTTGACCGACGTTCTGGACTCCGGGTCCAGCAAATCGTGCTTCCCCGCACAAGAGGATACGACAGTTTTTATTAAGTGCTGGAGGAAATACGTCGAGTCTTGGTTCCTGCAGCGGTCTCCTCACAGCCGCAGGGACGCGGGGAATAGGGCATCTCTCCCGTGTCGTGGAGCTCGAAGCGCAGCGAATTGATCACAGCTCCCACCATCAGCGCCAGGCTCAGCACGTAGAACCAGAGCAGGGCAATCAGCACAAAGCCGAGGGTTGAGCCGAACCGCGAGAGACTGGACACGTTGGAGAGATAGATCGGGAAGAGCCAGTTGGCGAGGCCGGCGCCGAGGGTGACGAAGAGCGCTCCGGGCCAGACCGCCCGCCAGGGCATGTGGCCTTTGGGTACCGCCCAGAAGATCACCGCGCAGATGCCGAAGGTGATCAGCAGCGCCGCTCCCAGCAGCAGGAGCGTGTCGATCGCCTTGATGTCGGAGAGGCCGAAGGGGAGGCGGTCGGTGCTGTTGACGATCGCGCTCTCGAAGGTGGGGACGAAGATGCTGGCGGCGATGAAGAGGAGGACGACGGCGAGCATCGCGAAGGAGAAGCGCTTCTGCTCGACCCAGCCGCGGCACTCGACGTGGTAGATGCGGCAGAAGGCGGTGTCCATCGCGCCCCAGAAGGAGGCGCCGATCCAGAGCGAGCCGACGAAAGCGGCGATCCCGATCGTCGTCGAGTTGTCCTGGATCCTCGTGAGGACGTCGGTCAGCGTGTGCTGCTCGGTGTTGGGAAAGAGCCGCTGGAGGTCGTTGACGACGCTGGTTTCGACGCCGCCGATCTTCAGCACCTGGCCGAAGACGAAGAGGACCAGCAGGGCGAAGGGGAAGACCGCCAGCATCAGGTTGTAGGCAACCATCGCCGAGAGCCCGGTGACGTTCTCGCGGTAGGCGCGCTGCCAGAAGGCACGCAGCCAGGGGGAGGGGTGGCGGAGAGAGCTCGGCATTTAGCGCAGGATGCGGGGCATTCGGGCTTGACTTCAGAAAGTGAAGCGACTACTATGCGAACAGGTGTTTGAGAGGTTTCAGACGCCCGTCCATCAGGGCACAATGACGATCTAGACGCTACTTTCGCGGGCCGCCTCTCTGGTCCGCTTTTTGTCGGTACGGCGCCGGGAGCGCGACTTTCGGGTCGCCGCGGCCTTTTCGTCGAGCAGGTCTAAATATCAAGCGCGAGGGAAACGAGTAAGAACGGATGCTGGTAGCAGAGCTTCAGGAACTGGACGAGGTCAAAAACCTCATCAATCGCGGGCAGCAGCTGGGCGTGCTGACCTTTGGCGACATCGCCTCGGCGGTCTCCGAGGTCGATCTCGACGAGTCTGACGTCGAGGACCTCTACGGCCACCTCGAGAAGTCGGGGATCGAGCTTGTCGAGGACATGGACCCGGCGCAGAAAGCCGCCGCCGAAGCGCTCCCCGCGGACACCGGCAAAAAAGGTCGCCGGCGCCAGAAAGCGGCGCTCGACCTGAAACCGGACATGACTACGGACTCCTTGCAGTTGTTCCTCAAGGACATCGGCAAAGTCCGGCTGCTGACCGCCCAGGAGGAGGTCGAACTCGCCAAACGGATCGAGCGCGGCGACCTCGACGCGAAGCAGAAAATGGTCGAGTCGAACCTGCGACTGGTCGTCTCGATCGCGAAAAATTACCGGAACCAGGGGCTGCCCTTCCTCGACTTGATCCAGGAGGGAACGCTCGGCCTGGTCCGCGCGGCGGAGAAGTTCGACTACCGCAAGGGGTTCAAGTTCTCCACCTACGCGACCTGGTGGATCCGGCAGGCGATCGCCCGCGCGCTGGCTGACAAGGCGCGGACGATCCGGATCCCGGTTCACGTCGTCGAGAAGCTGAACAAGATCGGCCGCGCCGAGCGCAAGCTGGTCACCGAGCTGGGACGCGAGCCCACCCCGGAGGAGATCGCCGAGGTAACGGGGATCGATCCCGAGGAGGTCGACTCGATCAAGCGTTCGGCTCAGGCCCCGGTCTCCCTCGAGAAGCCGGTCGGCGACGAGGAGGAGTCGGAGTTCGGCCAGTTCATCGCCGACGAGAAGGCCGAGAGCCCGTTCGACCGGGCCGCGGACCTGCTGACCAAAGAGGCGCTGAAAGAGGCGCTCGAGAACCTCTCCTACCGCGAGCGCCGCGTGCTCGAGCTCCGCTACGGGCTCGGCGGCGAGCACCCGCGGACCCTGGACGAGGTCGGCCGCACCTTCAACGTCACCCGCGAGCGGATCCGCCAGATCGAGAACCAGAGCCTCAAAAAGCTCCAGAGTCTGGGCGAGGCCCAGAAACTGCGCGAGGTCGCTTAGTCAGCATCAAGTGATCGGACATCCCGGCCGATAGAGGTCGGGATGTTCGACATCGATTCAGCGCTGCGCACGATGGTGGAGCGGGGTGGCTCCGACCTGCATTCGAAGGTCGGGGTGCCGCCGACGATCCGCCTCCATGGCGATCTCTGCCCGCTTGAGGGGTACGAGCCGCTGGGGCCGAAAGACACCGAGCAGGCCTTCAACGACATCGCCGAAGTGCGGTCGATAACCGAGTTCGAGCAAGCGGGGGAGGCCGACTTCTCCTACTCGGTCCCGGGCCTGAGCCGCTTCCGCGTCAACGTCTTCAAGCAGCGCGGCTCGATCTCGATCGTCTGCCGCGCGATCCCCTTCGAAATCCGCTCGGTTGAGGAACTGGGGCTGCCGCCGGTCGTCACCAAGCTGGCCGAAGAGCAGCGCGGGATCATCCTTGTTACCGGCACCACCGGCTCGGGCAAGAGCACGACCCTGGCGGCGATGATCGACCACATCAACCGCACCCGGACCGACCACATCATCACCCTCGAGGACCCGATCGAGTACCTGCACGAAGACAAAGGCTCGATCGTCAACCAGCGCGAAGTCGGCTCGGACACCGAGAGCTTCGGCCGGGCAATGCGCCGCGTCCTGCGCCAGGATCCCGACTGCATCCTGATCGGCGAGATGCGCGACGAGGAGACCGTCCGGACCGCCCTCTCGGCGGCCGAGACCGGCCACCTCGTACTCTCGACCGTCCACACCCTGGACGCGACCGAGACGATCAACCGCATCGTCGACTTCTTCCCGCCGCACCTCCAGCACCAGGCCCGCGTGATGCTCGCGGCGACCCTGAAGGGGGCGATCGCCCAGCGCCTCGTCCCTGACGTAACCGGCGACGGCCGCGTCCCCGCCTCAGAGATCCTCGTCGTCACCGGCCGGGTCAAAGACCTGATCATGAACCCCGAGGAGACCGGCAAGATCACCGAGGTCATCTCCGAGGGCGAGTACTACGGCATGCGCACCTTCGACCAGTCCCTGCTCCAGTACGTGATGGAGGGCAAGGTCGCCGAGCAGGTGGCGATGGAGTACGCCTCCAGCCCCCACGACTTCAAATTGATGCTCGCGGCCGGCGGCCAGCGCGCCAGCGGCATCGAGCAGCTCGAGCCTCAGGCTGCGTCGTAGTACGCGCGTCCAGGGGTGACGCCGGGCCCCGTGCGCGGTTCAAGCCGGCAGCGCTCCGGGCCGATCAGATAGCGATGGCTGCGATCGATCGGTTCATCCTGCTTGTCCGCGATCTACGTCGCAGCGAGAAGGGAATTGCGGTGCCGACTGCGCTGATGGCTCTTGTGGCCAGCTTCGCTTTGGCAAGCGTCGCGGTGATGTCAACCGTCGATGTGCAGCAGGGCACTCATCGTGACCATGACTCCAAGGAAGCAATCGCGGCTGCCGATGCCGGCGCCAACATCGCGATGCTGCGGCTGAACCGCTTCCTCCCGTACCTGTCGACGACCCACCCCTGCATAGGTCCTAACGGCGAATACCAGACGGCGACCAGCGGTTGGTGTCCGAGCACCACCACCGAAAAAGTCGGCGGTGCCGCCTACAGCTACATGATCAGCGCCTATCCGACCAACGGCGAAATCAATGTCGTTTCAGTCGGGAAATCTGGCACGGTCAGCCGCCGGGTCAACGTCGCGATGAAAACGCTGGCGGGGAAAAACATCTTCGCGACCGAGCGGGTGATCGGCCAGGAAGGGATCGTGATCAACGGAACCCCACGGATCGAAACCGACATCGGCACCAATGGCGGGATCGAAGCCGAAAGCAACTCCTTCACGATTTGTGGCAACGATCGACATGGGCCGGGACATGAAGCACCGAACCCCACCTGCGGAAAGGAAAAAACGGAAGGAACGAAGGATCTGCCGGCGATCACGCCTCCGGCAAACATCAAGACCGAAAACGACAACTGCCGTGTCCCGGAGACCTGCACGGGCGCGAAAAAAGGGCAGATCGACCCTTACAGCAAGAAACTCACCAGCAAGAACCCATGGGAAGAACCCCGGCACATCAACATCGCCTCCCAGCAGACGCTGACGATGGGTGGGACCAACTACTACGTCTGCGAACTCAACATTCAGGGCAAGCTCTACATGCCGGTGGGCTCGCACATCCAGATCTTCATCGACACCCCGAAAGACTGTGGACTTTCCTCAGGGGCGCCGCAACTGACCATGGGCGGCAGCTCGGTCATCGAATCGAGCGCCTACAACCCCGCTCAGGGCCGCTATGAAATCCCCAGCATCTACCTGTTGGGTGACGGCGAAGTCAAGCTCGACGGCGGACTCGGAACCACCGACGAGGTGATGATCTACGCTCCAGAAAGCCATATCGATCTCGGCGGCAATGCAACCTGGAACGGGATGATCGCGGGCAAGAGCATGAAGATCCACGGCAAACCGTACGTCTGGTCCGACCCGAACATCAAACCGCCGGAAATCACCCTGGCCAGCCTCTTCCAGCGGACGAAATACGTCGAGTGCACGGGCGCGACCGCGTCGCCTCCGAACGCCAACTGCTGACGCTCACGGTCCGGCTCGCCCGGGACTCAAGGTCAACGCCCGCATTGTCGAACACCTAGGAGGTGGACGCATGCGCGAGAAGCTGAACGAAAACCCGATGGCCCAGGTCGCCGTGGTCGGCGTCCTTTTGGTGCTGGCCGCAGTCTTCCTGCTCGGGAAAATGGGCGGCGGCTCCGAAGAAGAAGCCGAAGGCGGCGAATCCAGCGCCGCCAACGCTGCCGTGGCCTCGGTTGCGAGCGAACTCGAAGCAGGCGGGCAGTCGATTCATTTGCCCGCGCCCGGTTCTGGTCCCGGCGCGCCACCAGCCCCACCGCACGCGGTCATCTCGGCCTTCAATGCCGGCGACACCGTCGCCATCCTCTTCGTCCGCGACGGGGGCATCGACGACCATCTGGTCGCTGGTGCGGCGCGGCGGCTCGAAGGCATGAGCCGGGTAGCGACCTTCGTTGTGCCGACGCATCAGCTTGCCCACTGGGTGTCCATCGCTCAGGGCGTCGATCTGAATCGCGTCCCGGCGCTGGTGGTGATCCGCCCGAAGCATCTCGACCACGGCTTCGACGCTGCCTCGGTCCATTACGGCTTCCAGAGTTCGGAGAGCATCGTGCAGGCGGTGGTGGACGCTCGGTACCGCGGCGGGACGCTGGCCTACCACCCGTAGAAAAGGGACTACCGGGACCCTCCGAGCCATCTGCGGCCGGTTCCCGATTCGGGCGATTCCACGGCGCCCGTCCTGGAGCCCCAGTCGGGCACGCCCGGGCTGACCCCGCCGCAGACCCGCGGTCGCTCGAGCGGCTTCGTCACCGACGTCATCGTCGACCTCGGCTACGTCGGCGACGAACGGGCCCGGCAGGCGATTGAAGAAGCGCGGACCGCCGGTAAGCCACCCGAGCGCCTCCTGCTCGAGCAGGGTGCGATCACCGCCGACCAGCTGTCCCGGTCCATCGCCGAGCGCTACGGACTCGATCACGTCGACCTCACCGCTTTCCAGGTCGACATGGCTGCCGCCAACCTCGTCTCGGTCAGCACCGCCCGCCGCTATCGGGCGCTGCCGATCTCCTTCGTCGACAAAGAGACGCTGCTGGTTGCGATGTCCGACCCCACCAACGTCCTTGCGATCGACGACATCCAGATCGCCACCGGCTTGGACTGTCGCGTCGTGGTCGCCGCCGACGAGGACATCGAGGCGCTGCTGGGCCGCCTCAACACCTTGCAGAGCGCAGTCACCGAGGCGACGGACGCCGAGGAGGAAGCCGAAGAGGAGCTCGCCGCGGTCGCCGATATGCAGGTCAGCGCCGAGGACGCGCCGGTGATCAAGCTCGTCTACAGCATCCTCGGCCAAGGCGTGGGGGAGGGCGCCTCGGACATTCACTTCGAGCCCGACGAAGGGGAGATGCGGGTCCGTTTCCGGGTGGACGGCGTTCTCCGTGAGGCGGCGCACGTGCCGAAGCGGATGGTCAGCGCGGTGATCTCGCGGGTGAAGATCATGAGCGACCTCAACATCGCCGAGAAACGGGTGCCGCAGGACGGACGCGTCAGCGTCACGGTCGAAGACCGCCGAGTCGATTTGCGTATCACCACCCTGCCGACCCAACGCGGCGAGGGGGCGACGATCCGCATCCTCGACAAAGACAACGCCCAGCGCTCGCTCGACGACCTGGGGATGGACGGCGGCGCCCGCGAGCGCTTCGAGCAAGCCTTCGCGCAGGCCTACGGCGCCGTCCTCGTCACCGGTCCGACCGGCTCCGGTAAGAGCACCACCCTCTACGCGGCGCTGCAGGCGCTGAACGACGTCGAGAAGAAGATCATCACGATCGAGGACCCGGTGGAGTACCAGATCGGCGGCATCAACCAGATCAACGTCAACCGTGCCGCCGGCCTCGACTTCGCCACCGGCCTGCGCTCGATCCTCCGCGCCGACCCCGACATCGTGATGGTGGGCGAGATCCGCGACGGCGAGACGGCGCGGATCGCGATCGAGGCCGCGCTGACCGGGCACATGATGCTCTCGACCCTCCACACCAACGACGCTCCGGGCGCGATCACCCGCCTGGGCAAGATGGGGATCGAGGCCTTCTTGATTGCCTCCGCGGTCGACTGTGTCGTCGCCCAGCGGCTGGCGCGCAAGCTCTGCAGCCACTGCAAGCGGCGCACCGTCATTCCCGTCCCGGCGCTGACCGAGGCCGGCCTTCGCGCCGCCGCCGAGCTGGAGGCCTACGAGCCGGTTGGCTGCGCCCGCTGCAACAACAGCGGCTACAAAGGCCGGGTCGGCCTTTACTCGGTGATGAAATTGAGCGAGCGGATCAAGGAGATGGCGGTCGCCCAGCAGCCTGAGGCGGAAATCGCCACGGCGGCGCGCGAGGAGGGAATGCTGACCCTGCGCGAGGACGGGGTCGAGAAGGTCCGCCGGGGCCTCACGAGCCTCGAGGAGGTGCTCCGTGTCACCACTTAAGGATTCGGGCTAGGGGGTCGATCTAGAAGCCATGGACTTCGACTTCGCTGAGGTTCTGCGCCGCATGGTCGAGGCGCGGGCCTCGGACGTGCACCTCACGCCGGGCTTTCCGCCGGCGATCCGCGACAAGGGCAAGATCACGCCGATGGACGGCTTCCCCGTCCTGACCGGCCAGGAGACCCGCGAGGTCGTCTTCAGCATCCTCAACGACGACCAGCGGAAACGCTTCGAGAACCACAAACAGCTCGACTTCGCCTACGCGATCCCGGGCGTGGCCCGCTTCCGCGTCAACTGCTTCTTCCAGCGCGGCGCCGTCAGCGCCGCCTTCCGCCTGGTGCCGCAGGACATCCCCTCGCTCGACTCGCTCAAGGTGCCGCAGGTCCTGCGCGAGCTCTGCGAAAAACCGCGCGGCTTCGTGCTGGTGACCGGTCCGACCGGCTCGGGCAAGAGCACCACCCTGGCGGCGATGATCGACGTGATCAACGAAGGCAAACAGGATCACATCCTCACGATCGAGGATCCGATCGAGTTCCTGCACCAGCACAAACGCTCGATCGTCAACCAGCTGGAGGTCGTCTCCGACGCGCCCGACTTCGCCCTCGGCCTGCGCGCCGCCCTGCGCGAGGACCCCGACGTCATCCTGGTCGGCGAGATGCGCGACCTG
>Ga0157371_10003919_pt1 | contig 13244 bp, 10 predicted proteins | sample C45metaG_FD_113462 | JGI IMG/M metagenome (GOLD analysis project Ga0157371, IMG submission 113462) | Corn rhizosphere microbial communities from Kellogg Biological Station, Michigan, USA - C4-5 metaG | ecosystem: Host-associated > Plants > Roots > Rhizosphere > Soil | place: USA: Michigan... | reverse complement strand
TCTCCCTACAAACAGGAGAATGCCGAACAGGATATTTTTCGGGCGATGCGATTGGTAAAAAGCCGCGCTAAAGAATTTAATATCGATACCTCAAGAATAGGCGTCATGGGATTTTCCGCCGGTGGCGAATTGGCGGGCTGGGTTTCTTATAAATTTGCTGAAAATCATTTTGCAGCGAATGATAATATTGACAAGATCAGTGCGCGTCCCTCTTTCGAAATCCTGATTTATCCGGGGCCACTTAGTGTTCCCGATTCCGTTCCCTCCAACGCTCCGCCTGCTTTTATGCTTGCTTCAAACGGCGATGATTGCTGCTCCCAACCGATTATTAAATTGATGGAATGCATCGCAAAGCAAAAGTGCCGGTTGAAATGCATTTGTATGAAAAAGGGGCGCATGCATTTAATATGGGCTACCGATCAGAGTTTGTAACGCTTAAAAATTGGCCTCAGCGGCTTTCGGACTGGATGCAGGATACCGGTTTGTTGAAGAAGGAATAAAAAATTAAAATTTTCTTTTGCCCCACCTTTTGCAACCGAGCGGCGAAAATTTTTTTGCCATCTATATAATAAATAAAATTTATTCATAAAAAGAGTTTTAATTTTTACTTCTAATACTCTTTTTATGAAATACTTTTTTGTTTTCCTCATCTCATTCTTTTCTTACCAATCATCGTTTTCGCAGACGCTTCCACGGAAGAGTCCATGCCTTTCTGAAGCGGTCTACAGGCAGCTCGACTTTTGGATTGGTGAATGGGACGTTTACAATCTCAAAGGAAAAAAATCCGGCGATAGCAAGATCAGCCTTATTCTTGACAGCTGTGTTATCCTCGAAGAATGGACGAGCATGACTTTGCCCAAGGGTTTTGTTTACGAGGGAAAAAGCATGAACACTTACGATGCAAAAGTTGGACAATGGCAACAAAACTGGACTGACAATGTCGGAGGTAATACGCATTATGTGAAAGGAAAGTTTGAAGACAATAAGATGGTTTTTGAAACCGAGCCTTATCAATATTCAAAAGATACGATGGCTATTATGCGGCTCACGTTTTTCAATTTAGGCCCCGACAAAGTGCGCCAATTTTCACAGATATCAAAAGACGACGGAAACACATGGGCCACACAATACGATCTTGAATATAGAAGAAAGAAGAAAGACTAACGCAAAATAAAAATTCGCGGAATTTGTTCGTTTACTATTCCCGCTCAACGTCTTTTATAACCGGTAATTGTGATGGCAAACATTCCGCAACGTGTAGTATTAATCCAGTTTACATCAACATAGACCGGGAACGTGACATCAGAGGGAAGATTAAATATTGAAGGATTATCAAGTGGAATATTTTCCTGGTAAGTTGTATCTGTAAAATGGAACTGTAAAGTTCCGCATGAACATGGGCAGGTTGCTATGCACGGGCAAAGGCGTTTGTCTATCCCCGTTATAACGGCTGCATTTCGATATCTGTTCCGCTCCTTTTTGCAGGAAAACAAGATCATCGAAAATAAAAATAATATCGCAAGACTTTTAACCATTCAGTTGCCAGACAGCCCGTTTCACGAGAACGTTGCACGCTATTCATTATTCTGCCAAAAAATCGAAGCCGCGAAATTCGCGGCTTCGATTTTAAATTATTTATCCTGCTTATTTTAATAAAAACTGCAAGGACGCAGCAGCGGCGGTTCCACCCACCGATGGATCTGTTGCTTTGCTAACGATGAAAACATTGTGCATTTTCCCGTCAGTAATCGGCGATATGGGTGATGTAAGCGTTGCGAACTGCGGCTTTGCATCATCGGGCGCTGTGCCTTTTGCGCCGGCAAAAGTGAACTCGCCAATTTTTACGCCTGTCGGAGCATCAAGACGCACCTCGAAAGTATATCCTGAAACCGGAGGTTTTTGCCAACCCACGTTAAATGCAGCTTTCGTTATGCCGGTGAGATCGATGCTGTCAATGCGGAACCATCCCGTATTTGCAGGAATTATCAAAAATGTTCTGCCCCCAAATGTCACGTTGGTGTAGCCATCCATTTTGGTCACATCCTCGAAGGTCATTGAACTGTTTCTGAGCATTACTGAACTGGTGCCCATCAAAGGCCTGATGTTTGAACCACCTTTGTCGGTATAAGCGGCATATAATGAAAGTACGCCATTTGGTTTTACAGGTTGATTCAAAGTAGCGTCTACCGAACCGCTTTGTGGCAATGATTTGGTGCTTTTATTTTCATTGGCAAGAGATAATATCCAGGTAACGATTTGCTTTGCATCGCTTTCTTTCAGGTTAGGATGCGCTGCCATTGGCACTTTGCCCCAATTACCGCTACCTCCGTTTATGATCTTTTGCGCCAGTGTAGCTGTTGCCTGCCGATCCTTTTGATATCGCTTTGACACCTCAATGAATGCCGGGCCAACAGATTTCACATCCACCTTATGACAACCTTTGCAATCAAGCGATTCCATCAGGTTCTTACCCGCCATCTGCCTTGTGAACGCCTGGTCGCCTTGCGGAACCCCGGCTTTATCCAATTGATCAGTATAATCAGCAGAAACGATCAAATTGTTTATATCTGTTGAAGTGTCGTCTTTATCCTTTATGTCGACATTATACTTCACTGGTGTTCCCGGGAAATAGAAAGATTGGTTTCCCTGGATATTTATTCGTACTACCGGCGCTGCATTGCCTGCATACACATCAACAGAATTGCTGGTGGTAGCAGCTTTCTTGTCATCAATAACCTGTACCGAAACAGGATAATCTCCCACTTTCTCCAGAGTGTATTGCAGCCGCGGTTCTTTTGTTTCCTTTTGTATTTGATTACCTACGTGCCATATGTATGAAACGGGATCGTTATCAGGATCTTTTGCATTTACCGTTGCCGTAATTTCCAAAGGCAGATCGCCGGAAGTCTTATCAACATGAAGAGCAGTTACCTCGGGAGGCCTGTTGCCGCCATTATAATCTAAACGTGCCAAGCCTGCATTGTCGTTTTTAGCAAACCAGCCACTTCCATATTCGAGTACATACAGTCTTCCATCAGGTCCGATTTCCATATCGCTTGGATTGTTTAATTTGGTGGTTTGCATAAAAGGCTCCATCGCATCAAAATCGCCGTTCGGTTTCATCGTAACCACTTTTATCCACCCACGAATCCATTCATAAATGAACAATTTGCCATTGTAATAATCGGGATATCTTGTGGAATCAGGATACATGTCGGTATAATATACAGGGCCGCCCATTGCGCAACGACCGCCACTTCCAATTTGTGGAAAATCTTTCGACTCCGCATAAGGATACCAGATATAAGCAGGGTTAGCCGGAGGCAAAATTCTTTTACCTGTATTATTTCTTGAATCGTTCACAGGTCTTTGCGGATCAAATAATTCACCGGATTTGCCTGTAGCATAATCATATTGCCGGTAAGGAATATTGTTGGCAATAAAAAGGGGCCATCCAAAGTACCCTGCTTTTCTTGCCTGGTTGAATTCATCATAACCACGTGGACCGCGCGTTGCCATGCTATCGTTGTTTGCGTCCGGCCCTACTTCTCCCCAATATAAAAATCCTGTCTTTTGATCCACTTCGATCCGGTAAGGATTGCGATCACCCATCACATAAATTTCAGGGCGGGTGCTGTCTTCTCCTTTCGGGAACAGGTTTCCGTCAGGAATCGAATAACTTCCATCCGGATTTATGTTGATGCGTAGAATCTTTCCGCGCAAATCATTTGTGTTTCCCGCACTGCGACGATCATCATAATGATCAAAGCCTGGACGGTCATCCAATGGCGCAAAGCCGTGTGTGTTAAATCCTTTGCCTGGTTCATCAAAAGGGGTCGTGTTATCTCCTGTTGAAAGGAAAAGTTGATGATCTTTACCGAAAGCAATCGAACCGCCGGTGTGGCAACAGATCTCTCTTTGCTCATAAAACTGAAGGATAATTTTTTCTGATTTCATATCAATGGAATCATTGGTAAAAGTGAAGCGTGACAAGCGATTCACGGACGTATCTGCAGGACTGTAATAAAGATAAACGTAATGATTTTTTGCAAAATCAGGATCCTTCTTAATTCCTAACAGGCCTTCTTCTGCATTCACACCGGGAGTGTGCAGTGTGTGCCAATAAACATCTAAATAACCTACTTGTTTTACCTGTTTTGTAGCATGATTGTACATCATGATCTCGCCGCGACGTTGCGCCACAAGAACGTCAAGATTTGGAAGAATAGTCATTTCAGTAGGTTCAAAGAATGTTCCCTGAACCAATTGCGTTTTCGTAAAGCGGTCCTCCGCTGGTAGTACTTGTGTCTTTACTTTCGCATAATCCAGCTCTTCATTATCATCCATCGCATATTTGATACCACCCAGCAGATGTTTCAAAAAATTAGGGTCAGTGTAAGATTCTTCGGTATGACCAAGCTCAGTGTACCATGCCCTTCCGCCATCAAAATCGTGATACCAGGCCATTGGATGATTGGCGCCATTGGTGCCACCTTTATAACTGCTTTCATCTATCTTAATTAATACGTGAAGATTGCTGTCAAGATTTTTAAAGTTGTACCACTCGTCTTTTCTTACCCACGGATCAGGCAAGCCTTTGGTGGAAATATTGTCTTTATCAACAATATGGAGTGTGGCGGTTTGTTGCTCAGGATGGCCGTTAAAGGTTGCACCAACAAGTCGTTGGTACCAGCCCCACTGGTAACCCGCGTCGGTAGCTGCGTGCACACCTACAAATCCGCCGCCGGCTTCGATATATCTCTGGAAAGCATTCCTTTCATAATTGTTCAGTAGATTGTCGCTATTATCCGTAGTACTCAAAAACACAACGGCAGCATACTGCTTTAAGCTATCCTGGTTGAATACGGAAGAGTTAGAAGTAGTATCCACCTGGAAATCGTTTTCCTGCCCGAGTTTGATAATAGCTTTTACTCCATCTGCGATAGACGCGTGATGATAGCCGGTGGTTTTTGTGAATACGAGTAGTTTGGGTTCCCCTGATCTTTTGTTGCTACAACTGTAAAAAAACAAAACTGAAACGCTGATAAGCAGCGCATAAACACGAAAGTAATTTTTCATTGATTCGTAAGTATTGAAGATTAATTGATTGCAAAGCGTTAAAAAAATGAAAGTAGGGATTTATTGCGAAAAATGGACACTATCGCAACTTTATTTTACAGTGAACAAACAAAAAGGCAATTTTTCTGTTTTATGGCAAATTTCTGTTATACAACTCATTGAGCCATAGAACTGCTCCTGGCTTGCAGATTATCTGTGGTCAAGTTCTTTTACTAATTCACTACCCCAAAAAACTAGTGTTTTTCCGCTTTGTCTTTCTTCTTCTTTAATACTTTTCCGTTCGGGTTTACTTTATATTTTATAATGTCTTCTTTATTGTTTTTCCAGGGATGAACGCCTTTGTAATTGAGTTTATACCTTGGACCTTTACCCGGGTTAAAAGTAGATGGCAATGTGCGTGTACGCTTCCAGGTTGTAGACGATGGTCGGTCTTTATACCAGTAATTTCCATTCGCTTCATCAAAATAAACGTTCGTGGAAGGATAATAATAATATTTGTGTGAACCCGGAGTAAAGGTCGGATTGGCTTTCGGTGGCGTCGTCTGCGAACTGGTAACCTGCGCTGAGACCGGCAACACTGCGCACAGAGCAAGCAACATTATAAAAACTTTCTTCATCTTTTTTCATTAAAAAAGTTCAAGGAACATGCCAAACCGAACTGTTCAAGAGATCGAAACCGGGAGGATGGAAAAATGGTTTTAACAACATTTGTTTATTATTTTCATCAATTTTTTTAACTCCATTCCTCAATTTGCAATCGACACTAAACAAAAAAACCGCGAAATAAATTTTCGCGGCTTTTCTACATTTGCATCTACGGCCTCATCTACTGGTCATCGTCTTTTTTAGTCTTCATTTTTACTGTTCCGTTGTTTTTCACTTTATACTTTTTCAAGTCAGCGTCATTGTTCTTCCATGGATCATTTCCTTTGTATTGAATAGGATATCCTTGTTGATTTTCAACACTTACTGTCGAAGGCAAAGTTGTAGTTTCTGACCAAGTGGTGGCGTTGGGACTTTCCTTGTACCAGTAATCGCCGTTGGCTTTGTCGTAATAGACATTTTGCGAAGGATAGAAATAATAGTCGTGCTGTCCGGGTTGAACCGACGCATTATTTTCTGGCGTTGTAGTCGAAGTGGTCGGCGCTGTTGTAGTTGACGGCGTTGTAGTCGTATTAGTTGCCGGAGGAGTCGGACTCGTCGTAGGAGTTTTCGAATCAACTTGTGCTGTTGCGGTTAATGAACCGCCAATCAGGAATAGAATTAGGATCTTTTTCATAGTTAATATTTTTTCCTACTAAAAATTCAAGGAATATGCCAAAAGGCCTGAAATGTGGATAAAACGGTGAACCGGTCTTCCCGCCTTCCTTTTGAAAAAGAGTTGAAAATCTTGAAAACCAGTTATTTTCATTTGTCAAAAAATAGATTGAAAAATTTTGTCAAAATAAAAAACCGCAGTTTTTGTTGCTTTACTGGCTGAAGAGTTGTTTTAAAAATATAAATTCCATAAAAATTATTGGCAAATGTCCCTTTAGAAAGAAGACGGTTGTTATTCTCTTATAAAACAACTTTAATTTACTTTTAAAAACAAAAAGAATGAAAGAATTTGCACTCATCTTCCGTCACCCGAATGCGACCGGTAAAGTATCTCCTGAACAAATGCAACAATGGATGAAAATCCAGAACGACTGGGTGGGAAGCATTGCCGCGCAAAATAAATTTGTAAGCGGCACAGGCTTATTGTTTGATGATGCTAAAGTGGTGCATCATAAAGGAATAATTACCAACGGACCTTTCGGTGATATTAAAGAAACGCTTGGTGGTTTCATTATCGTAAAAGCAGAAAATGCGGATGAAGCGGCAGAAATGGCAAAAGGCGCGGCGGTATTGGTTGGTGATGGAAATACAGTGGAGGTCAGGGAAATTTTGAGAACCCGGTAATTGCTAATGATACTTTTATAATGCCGCAACCGGAAATCATACCGCATTTATTCAGAACGGAGTACAGCCGGATAACGGCTGTACTTTCAAAACTTTTTGGATTTGAGAATGTTGAAGTTGCTGAAGATCTTGCCAGTGAGACTTTTTTGGCAGCCGTTGAAACATGGCCATATAAAGGGATTCCCGAAAATCCTGTAGCCTGGCTCTACACGGTTGCAAAAAACAAGGCCAGAAACTATCTGAAACATCATCAGATCTTTGCAGAAAAAGTTGCGATTAATTTGGGATATGCATCACCGTTATAACTGGAGCCGGAGATTAATTTGTCAGAAAAAAATATAACCGACAGCCAGCTGCAAATGTTGTTCGCGGTTTGTCATCCTTCCATTTCTGTTGAATCGCAAATAGCTCTTGCATTGCGGATTCTTTGCGGCTTCGGTATTGATGAAATAGCGGATGCTTTTTTAACTAATAAAGAAACCATCAGCAAAAGAATTTTCAGGGCGAAAGAAAAATTAAGAAATGAAAATGTCGCCATTGTTTTCCCAACAAATGACGAAATCGAAAGTCGTTTGGAAACCGTTTTAAGAACGATTTATCTTCTTTTCAGCGAAGGTTATTATTCCGAAAGGGAAGATACCGTGATAAGAAAAGAACTTTGCCTTGAAGCCATGAAACTCAATTACCTCCTGCTTCAGGATGAACAAACCAATACACATTCAACCAACGCCTTAATGGCGCTCATGTGCTTTCATGCTTCAAGGATCGGCGCACGTCAAAATGAAAACGGTGAGTTGATTTTGTATGAAAACCAGGACGAATCTCTTTGGGATAAGGAGCTAATTGAAAAAGGAAATTACCATTTTCAAAAAGCAGCCGGATGGAAAATTTCCTCCAAATATTTTTTGGAAGCGGGCATCGCTTACTGGCACACGATCAAAGAAGATTCAAAGGAAAAGTGGGAAAACATTCTGGAACTTTATAACTATTTGTTGCAGCTGGAATACTCGCCAATAGCGGCACTCAACCGAACATATGCTCTTTCAAAAGTGCGAGGCAACAAACAAGCAATCAAAGAAGCGGAAAAATTAAATTTAACCGACAATCATTTTTATTACCTTTTGCTGGCAGAATTTTATAAAGAAGTTGATGACAAAAAAGTTAAACCAAATCTTGAAAAAGCATTGTCCTTGGCGAAGACGGAAGGGGAAAGAAAGTTGATTCGAAAGAAAATCAATGACGTTGAATTGTAAACCCGACTTTGTCGTATATAATGCTCCACCTGACATTTCTATTTACGTATATTCATCACCGTTATAGTCAATAGCCGATGGCCATTCCGTCTTTTCTTGGATCGGATGCGCCGTGATAAACATGTTGATCAGAATCTAATTTAATACACTGGTAGCCGCCGAAATTTCCGGGTGTGCCGGCTGCCACTCCATATCCCATTTGCAATAAAGCACGAATTGTTTGTTCGGAGAAACCTGATTCGAGGTAGATTGTTCCTACGCCTTTGGCAACCTGTCCCGTCGGGTCAGAAGATCCTTCGTGATCAATCCGTGGAGCGTCGCCTGCTTCCTGGACATTCATTCCAAAGTCGATCATGTTCATCAAAACTTCTACCTGTCCTTCGGGCTGAAAACTTCCGCCCATCACTCCGAAACTCATATATGGCTTGTCATCTTTGGTTACAAATCCGGGAATGATCGTATGAAAGGGACGCTTGTGCGGCGCATAAACATTATTGGCGCCTTCTTTTAAGGAAAATAAGTAACCGCGATTTTGCAAAAAGAAACCAAGACTATCAGGTACCATTCCCGAACCAAAAGCAGCAAAATTGCTTTGTATCAGAGAAACCATATTTCCTTCATCATCCGCAACAGTAAGGTAAACGGTTTCGCCGCCACTCAATGCTTTGTCGTCGCCGGCAGACACTTCAGATAAAGGCTTTTGCAGGTCGATCAGTTTGGCTCTCTCATCTCCATACTTTTTTGAAATAAGTTGGGCAACAGGAATTTTTGCAAAATCAGGATCTGCATAATATTTTGCCCGGTCTTCGTAAGCCAGCCTTTTGGCTTCTGTAAAAAGATGAATGTGTTCGGCGCTTCCGAAATCCATTTTACTGAAATCAAAATGTTCCAAAATATTCAACATTTCCAAAACCGTAATTCCTTGTCCGTTAGGTGGCAATTCCCACACACTATAACCGCGGTAAGTAGTTGACACCGGTTCCACCCATTGTGAAGTATGATCTGCCAAATCTTTATAGCTCAGGTATCCTCCGTTCTTTTTCATAAAAGCATCAATGGTTCTGGCGATTTCTCCTTTATAAAAAACATCTCTTCCTCCTTTTGCAATTTTTTCCAATGAATTGGCCAAAAAAGGATTTTTAAAAACTTCTCCTCTTTTCGGTGCAGATCCGTTTGGCATGAAAACCTCCTTTACATTCGGATTATTTCCATACAAATCTTTCAAATCGGCATATTCAAAAGCTGCTTCATCAGCCACAGGAAATCCATTGCGCGCATAATTGATGGCATAAGAAAGTATCTGCGTCATGGGCAGTTTTCCGAATTTGCCATGCAATTGATACCAACCATCCACGCAGCCGGGAACAGAAACGGGAAGAGGCCCGGTGAATGGAATCTGCTGCGCTCCGTTTTTTTTGAGCATATCCAGTGTGAGACCATAAGGCGATCTTCCCGAAGCATTGAGGCCGTATAACTTTTTTGTTTTCGCATCGTAAACAATCGCAAAAAGATCTCCCCCGATGCCGTTCATTTCAGGATCGGTAACACCAAGAACTGCATTGGCAGCGATGGCTGCATCTACGGCCGTTCCACCCTTTTTTAAAACCTCAATCGCCGCTTCTGACGCAAGTGGCTGACTTGTGCAGGCCATTCCGTGTTGCGCCATCACCACAGAACGCGTGGCAAAAGTTCGGCCGTTAAGCCTGTCCTGCGCGTGAATTGAAAAAAATGTGGAAGAAAATACAACCAGGAAAACACAAATTGAATGCTTCATTAGAAATGGTTTTTAAGAAGAAACGATATCCTAAGATAAGAAGAGTAAACAGTAAAGCAACAAATTTCTAATATTTCTATTCCCGTTGTGGCACAAAAAAACCGGCAATTTTCATTACCGGTTTTACTATTTTAAAAACTAAAATTTATTTCGATTGTACCAACTTCGCCTTTGGCGTTTTCTTCTTTTCTGCTTTCATTCTTGCTGTTCCCAAAGGACGATCCTTTGCAAACTCAATCAAAATCGGCGCAGCCACAAAAATTGAAGAATAAGTACCGGTGATAACACCGATCAACATCGCAAAAGAGAACCCGCGTGTAACTTCACCACCAAAAATAAACAAGGCAAGCAAAGTGAGGAACACGGTTGCAGAAGTCATGATCGTTCTGCTCAATGTGTCGTTGATTGCGCGGTTGATGATCGTTTCTTTGGACGCATCTTTCATGTTGTGACTGTCTTCGCGAATCCTGTCGAATACAATTACCGTATCATTCATCGAGAACCCGACGACCGTCAAAATTGCCGCAATAAAATGCTGGTCAATCTGCAACGGGAACGGAACTATATTTTTAAAGAACGAGAATACGGCCAGTGCCACGAAAACGTCATGGAGCAAGGCGATGATAGTTCCCACAGAATATCTCCAGTCGCGGAAACGAAGGAAGATATAAACGATGATCGCAAAGATGGCGAAGATTACCGCTTTGATCGCGCCTCGTTCCAAATCCTTCGAAATTACCGGCTGAACAACCTGGTGTGCCTGTATATTATTTTTAGCAAATTCCGGTTCAGTAAGGCCGGCTGGCAATTGCGATTTCAATCCCTGGAACAACCTGGCTTCCACAATACTATCTGCATTATTAACACCTATTTTATATGAAGTGGTAATATCGAGATGTTTGTCGTCACCTACGGTTTTGATCACGGGGTAGTCGCCATCAAATGCCACATGCAATGGATTGCGGATGGAATCTATGTTTACATTGTGGGCAAACTGAACTGTATAACTTCTACCACCTTTAAACTCCACGCCTTTTTCAAAACCATTGAAGAAGGACCCGACTCCGAAGATTAAAACGACGATGGAAATGATGTAAGCAACCTTCCTGTACTCAATGAATTTATAGCTCGCATGCTGGAAGATTCTTTTTGAAAAAGAAGTAAAATAATTAAAGTGCCTTTCTTTATTCATCCAGAAATCAGTAACCAATCTTGATATTAAAATTCCGCAAAACAATGAAAGGGTGATACCCAACATCTGCGTGGTAGCAAAACCAAGAACGGGACCTAATCCAAAATAGAACAAGATAGCAGCCGTTAAGAACACTGTAACGTGCGCATCAATGACAGGCGCGTAAGAGCGCTTGTAACCGTCTTTCACCGCAAGTTGATGGCTCTTTCCACGCGCAAGTTCTTCTTTAATTCTTTCAAAAATAATTACGTTGGTATCAACCGCCATCCCGATGGTAAGTACCAAACCGGCAATACCGGCAGCAGTCAAAGTTGCGCCCAACGCGCTTAAAATTCCGATGGTAAAAAGAAGGTTTAAAATCAATGCAATGTTGGCAATCCAACCTGCAGTGTTATAGTAAACCAACATTAAAATGAAAATCACAATGAATGAAACGATGAAGGCCATCATTCCCCCGTGAACCGCGGCCTGGCCGAGTGTTGGTCCCACAATTTGTTCCTGGACAATTTTTGCCGGTGCATCAATTTTACCAATTCTTAAAATACTTGCCAAATCCTGTGCCTGTTGCACGGTGAAGTTTCCACTGATCTCAGAGTTTCCTCCTTCGATCGGGCCGTTTACGTTTGGCGCACTATAAACAATATCATCCAACACAATCGCGATTGGCCTGTTCACATTATCAGCCGTCATTTTGGCCCAGATGCGACTTCCTGTCGGCGTCATCGTCATCTTGATCGCGGGCCTTCCATGTTCGTCATAATCCGCCCTTGAATCTTCAACTCCTTCACCTTCCAGTTTTGCCTTATCGGTTCCCGGGATGGTTTTTATCGCATATAATTCAAAATATCTCTGTCCGGACTTTTCATTCTTTTGTTCAAGCCCATAAAGGAATTTGATGTTGGGAGGAAAATTATTTCTCACCACATCCATGTTCAAATATTTGTTGGCAAGAGACGTATCTTTCGCTTCAACCGTAGCAATGGCTGAATAATACTGCGGTTTACCATCGCTTCCTGTTTGAGGCGGAATAAAATGAACGACGCTTCCAAGGGGATGTTCATTGGCAAGGAGTCTTGCAGAATCTGCGGCAGATTGCGCGGAATTTTTTGAAGTATCAGAAACGCCACTCATGTAATCGGCCAGCGCCTTGTCTGCATCATCAATATTTTTACCTATTTCGCCAATATTATAAACTTCCCAGAATTGGAGATGAGCAGAAGCTTGTAACAGGTTTCTTACACGTTCAGCATTTTGAACACCGGCCAGTTCCACGTTGATAATTCCTTTATTTTCATCAAGATTGATCGAAGGAGAAGCCACACCAAACTGGTCAATACGTTTCAAAAGTACCTTGTAAGTTTGGTTGATCGCTGTTTTAGCAGTTGCTTGTAACTGATCCAAAACCGCCTGGTCATTATCAGTAATTTTAATCGTTTTTCCTGCTCCTGCAAAAATGCTCGCAAGGTTCACTCCCGGATTTTGTTGCTTAAAAGCCTGTCCAAATAAGGTGATAAAATCTTCATCACTTGTTATCTTTTGCGCGTCAGCAGTTGCCAAAGCCTGCAACAGGCGTGGATCTTTCGGATTATTGCTGAGCGATTTCAATAAACCATCAAGACTAACGTTTAAAGTAACCGCCATACCTCCCTGGAGGTCGAGACCAAGGCTTAATTCGTTTTCTTTTGATTTCTGATAAGTAGTTCCGAGCAACGGATAAATTTTTTCATCCCTGGTGCTGTCGAGGTAATGGTGAAAGGTTGCCTGGATCAGTTGTTCCTTTTTATCACCTGAAATGTCCGGATGGCTCCGGTTTACAAATTGTGTAGCTTTCGCTTCCATCTTGTTCTCATGGCTGTTAACGACCCATGTAAATGAAAGTTGATACAGCGAAATGAGAATAAGCATTATGGCAAAAAACCACACTAAACCTTTCAGTTTCATAACTTGATTTAATTTTTAGAAGGTCGCAAAGATAGGGGTTTGATATGAAAATTTTTAAGGAGAT
>Ga0157371_10003917_pt1 | contig 13247 bp, 22 predicted proteins | sample C45metaG_FD_113462 | JGI IMG/M metagenome (GOLD analysis project Ga0157371, IMG submission 113462) | Corn rhizosphere microbial communities from Kellogg Biological Station, Michigan, USA - C4-5 metaG | ecosystem: Host-associated > Plants > Roots > Rhizosphere > Soil | place: USA: Michigan... | reverse complement strand
ATCACACTTTTTTCTGTTGGGTTTGATAATTTATTTTCGGTCTGCCCGATTAAAATACCAAATAGCTTACAATGAATAGATGTAGCACAATTCCCAGATACTGTCATTGGTGGCTTTCAAGCCGAATTTGTCAAAGAATGCTTTGCTTTCACCTTCGAGTGTTTTCATTAACATTTTAATCCCTTACTGCTATGAAGAAATCTTTTATCCTGTACGCTTGTGCCGGTTTAGGTATAGCAATGCTAAGCTTTTCTTGTTCTGAGAAAGAAAAAGGCCCGGTTGTAAGGATACGGTCGTAGATTTAAAGTATGTAAATTCAGAAGAGGTTAGCATTTTAGACGAAGCATACATTAAAGACCTTAAGGTATTTCATTTAGTGGAAGGAAAACTGTTACTGCTTTTACAGCAGCGGGATGGGGAAATAGTACCCATCCAATACGCCCTGAACAGCTGTTCCGCGAAAGAAGTGGCGATATATGGAATAATCCCCACTAGTATGAGTAGATTTTCATAGTTCTTTTGTATCTTAAAGCAATATATCTAAAAAATGAATTCTTAAAGTAATGCCCGTCGTCTTGCCTTAACGACAAGCCCTGGAATGACAAGACACTATTTTGCTGAAATACCCACCTGTGACAGCGGGCAGAATGTATTGACCCACGCATCAACCTAATTACCTATGCACGAATTTTTAACGCGCCTGCTAACAGACCAACTCACCCTGGAAGAACGGCTTGTATTTGCTAGTCAGCATAAACCCAGGCCTTCCAGTGACCCACAATACCACTGCTACGTTCCAAGACTTTTTGAGCTACTTCGGCATACCGGCGCAGCACACCTAAAAAGGGATATTTATCTTGCGCTGGAAAACATCCTCCCTGAAACCATTCCCAATCACCAAGTCCTGCTCCTGGTCAAAGAGGTAGAAGGCGGGTTCAATGTACAGTTGGCATTAAACCTATTGCTGAAGATCCAGATCCCCCGTCATATTAATCTCGATCCCATAAAAATTATTGCCGGGGGAGATGATGTAAATCGCCATCTGGCAATCCTGGTGTTCAGGAATGTCCATTGGAGGGAGGGAGAGCCTTTTCTATTACAGTTATGCAGAGACTGTCAAGAAAATCCGGAAGACATGCTGGAAACCATTCAATCTATATGTCAGGCACTGGAAAGCATAGGAACCGCAAATTCACTTTCTGTACTTTTAGCCTTAAAACAAAGTATTTCAGCGAAACAAACGCAGCAAGACATAGAAAAAACCATACGGCGTATCCAAACTAAATATTCCCAAATTGATTCGGCCCCTGCTCCAGAGCAGGTAAAAATCCGGTAACCCGCGTTCAGGTTCCACAAGGCCTTTTAAATTGATACCGGATTGTCGAAAAAGAGGTGCTGCCACAAACAGGAATAAACCCAGATTTCTACTACCAGATAAATTGGTAAACGACTTCCCTGTTGGCGGGATCTGACCAGAGCATGGACACGTTAGGTTAACTGTTGTCGAAGGATTTAATTTCTTTTGAAATGGAGTGGCTGTACTGCTCTATGTGTTAGTGGTTAATAGTTTACTTTAAGTTTTCCAAGCCAAATGCAGCAAGCTTGTCAATGATGGGGAAGGTATTCAGTCCAAGTTTGGTCAGTCTGTATTCCACTCTTGGTGGGATTTCTGGAAACGATTTTTTAGCAACGAATTTATGTTCTACCAAAAAATTCAACTCTTGAATCAGCATTTTTTCGCTAATACCAGGAATGGCTCTTTTAAGTTCTCCATATCTTAATACCCTTTCGTTTATTTGAAATAATATTAATAGTCTCCACTTTCCACTCAATATGAATAATGACTTCCTAACCGGGCAACTTTCATCTGACTGCAATATTATTTTCTGATTCTTTTCCATTGACATTCAATGTTTCTAACTATTTGGTGAGTACCTGACCAATAGGTAAGTACTTGTACGAAGGTAAGTTTAAGCATAGTTTTGTACAACTAATTTTTAAAATACAATTCTATGTCACAGGCAGAAACAAACAAGCAAATGGCTATCAAAGCTTATCAAAGAATTTTTGGTGACTTAGATGCCACCGGGGTTGATGAATATATGAGTAAGGATTTCTTACAACATAATCCAACAACACCTGACGGTCCAGAAGGAGTTAAGGCACTTGTCCAAATGCTGATCTCACAGGGTGTACCAAAACAAAAAATTGTGTTCAAACATGTTGTTGCAGATGGTGATATTGTTTTTCTTCATTCCCGGTATGAAATGGCGGGAAAGGAATGGAGATTTATCGATATCTATCGTGTAGATAATGGAAAATTAGCTGAGCATTGGGATGCGATGATGCAGATGCCTGATCATCGTGGTAATGATAATCCCATGTTCTAAATTAAAATTGAACCGTAAATATTTAAAAAAATGACAGTAAAAGAAGTAGTGGAGTCTTATTCCATAGCGCTTTCAAAAGGAGATATCCCCACAGCATTTTCGTATTTCAGCCCTGATGCAAAATGGCACCAACCCGGCAACAATCAGTTTTCAGGAACAAAGACTGGAATTGACGCGATTGGCAAAATGCTTGGCGAGATGATGGACGCAACACAAGGTTCATTGGTTATCAGACCGTCAGGAGCAATGATGGTTAATGGAAATTTGGTCTCTTGTCCTGTACGTTTTACCGCTAAAAGTGGTGCTGAAGCAGTTGATATGAGTGGTAGCGATTTGTATGAAGTTACAGATGGAAAAATTGTTCAGGTTTGGTTATTTTCTGAAAACCAATTTGCCGAAGACGAGTTTTGGAAATAATTTGTCAAAAATATTTAGAAAAGCGGTAAAGTGAGCGTGTCCATTCCTGGGTGCGCTCTTCCGCTTAATGCTAAGGTTAGCGTTGCTATTCAATATTGCTCTGATTTTAGCAAGTAAAGGATTGTTCGATATGCAGTCACCTGCTTTTGCGGAAATGGCGTCATATTAGGTCTTTAAAACGGCTAATGCATTTTTAACCATTGGCCAAACTCGTACCCTAATTCACCAATTTTAATAATCACCGCTACCGCCACTAGGATAAAAGCGGTTACTTTAACAAGTGGCTTGTCCTTCATTTTATTAAGCATTGAATTGTTCATTTTTGCCAATTTGAAATGTTATGAATTATAGGTGAAAATAATGTATTTAATTCATACTTCCAGCGTAAATTGATTAGCTGTAAGAAATGACTTTAGCTTTAATGGTAAACTGTATAATCAGCTATGTTTGGGTAATACTAAAACCCCTAAACTTTTCATGCTTCGCATTCAATATTCTAAAACAGAAATGGCGAAAGAAGAATTAGTTTAAAATTTGAATCCCATGACCGAGCCGACAAAGAACCCATCCTTATTGATGATTTTGTAAGGAATGAATGACATTTTTTATGCACTCCCGCTCCCGGCAAATTTAAGCACTTTTAAGCACCGTTAGTCTTTGTCTGGATCTGGTGACCGTTATCTGAATAATCATCATTGGTTGGTCAGGCTTCCCGATTACTGGGACAGGTATACCTAGCTTTTCTCAGTCGGAAATTAATGGATATCCATATGTTCTGGGACTCAACAGGCAAAATGTTAACCGATTTTCAAATCATTCTTAAAGCTGTGCTCATACATCTTCAGCGATCGCTTCAGTTTCTTGCGGGCCATGTGTATGCGTGTTTTAACCGTTCCGATTGGTATGCCCAGTTCCCGGGCAATCTCATGGTACTTATAACCTTCAAAATAGCGTAGAAATGGAAGTGAATAGCCAGGCTGTAAGCTACTGAGTGCCGTTTGGATGTCTTTCCTTAAAAAAGTGTTTTCTCCCTTGTTACTGGTAGCGCTTTTACTTAAGTGTTCAGATGTGTATGCTTCAGTGTTTTGGATAATGGCATTTTTCCTTGCGCCTGCCCGGCAATGATTAATGAATGTATTTTTCATGATCGTATATAACCAGCCCTGCAGATTGGTGCCGACTTTATACAGGTGGTGGTAGCGAATGGCTTTGATCAGCGTATCCTGAACCAAGTCATTGGCGTCTTCTACATCATGAGTGAATTTCATAGCGAACCTTTCCAGGCAGGAGCGGTAATTGCAAATGTTGTCGTTAAATGTCATAGAGTTCATATGTAGATAATTTTTGTTTTCTTGTTTTGCTTAGGTATTTGAGCGTCCCAAACCGAATACCAGAATTTTTAATTAATGGTGTCTAACCATTGCCGGATTTGACCATACGAAAGGGCTGTATTAATCGAAAATTCGGAATAAGTAGTCATATGGCTGCCTGATCATCCAGAGAATTGCATCTACGCACAACCTCCACTGAAAAACTAAAGTGCCCCTGGATAGGGGGCACCATTCAGCATGTAATGAATTTTAGACAGATACTCCAAAATTGGCTTGGGTCATCGCGATTTCTGTCAACAAGTAGTCAGTGTCTTTCTCTTCAGCTAGAGTTGTTAACAGCAATTCTTCGGCCTCGGCGTGTTCCATCAACTTGGCATAAGTAACCAGGCAACCATAACTGGCTATCTCATAGTGTTCTACTTTTTGTGCGGCGGAAATGAGCGCGGCATCAAGCACTTCAGGCTGACCCTGGAAGTGCTCGACGATCTCATCTGCCTCTTCCAATAATCCTTCCATCGCCTTGCATTTTTTACCTCTGGCAGCAAGTCCAATTGAACTAAAGACCTGATTTAATCGGTCAATCTGCCCTTCGGTCTGCGCATGGTGTGTTTCAAACGCGTTCCTTAATGTCTCACTTTCCGCAGCAGCCGCTAATTTTTTCAGGCCTTTCAACAATTGGCGCTCTGCACCAAGGATGTCTCTTAATTCGTCAACGAATAGCTCATGCAGATGTGCATTTGGCATATTCTGATTGTTGTTTTGTGTTGCCATAATTTAATCTTTAAAATTCACAAATAGATAAGATTCATACATAGAGAACAAGCGGTATCAAAGAAGGGTTTTTTAAAAAATGAAATTAACCGGAGGAATCACAATGCCCAGATGTCACAATTTGAAAAGCCCTGGTGGAACAGGCACTACGGCATTTCCTGAGTCACACATCCGAGGATGGGCCTGGTAATTCTTTCATCTACAACGGACAGCGGTTCAATTATATTTATGGTGTCTTCGAAGCAGCCGGCGGACATGCCCCTTTTACCGATGCCTATTCCCTTGAACTCCAAAGGAGGATCTTTGAACCCCTGCATATGGTACACACGATAGCAGGATTCCCTGACTCACGTAAAGACACCCTGTATAAAACACATTGCCACCCCTTACGTTTATGATACGCTGAAACATGCGTTTAAAGAAGATACCGTAAATTATCGCTGGACACAGGCTTTCCCCGCCACGGGTGTTTTGTCCACCCTGGGAGACCTGGTCAAATACACAGCGAGCTATGACGATACCAAACTGATCACAGCAGCAAATTATGTTAAGGTAACTACACCGCAAACCTTAGCTGACGGCTCAAAAAGTCCTTATGGCATGGGCTGGTTCAGCGAAGAATTCGAAGGTAAAAAGATCCATCCAATGAAAATAAAACCTTCCCCACTGGAGTTGTCGTGGTTTTAATTTTATTGGACAGAGGATTAGATGAGCTAAAACAGGCAGAAGAGCGGCAGCGTAAAGGGACAAACGTTAAATAGGACGAATTAGAAAACTTTAACGAGTATAAGTTGTTTAAAATGAACTATTTAAATGGAAAAGTTATGCGACACAACGTAAAAAGTCTGTCAGGCTTCACAATTGGTGCGACTGATGGAGAAATCGGAAAGGTAGAGGAGTTTTATTTTGATGATCAGACCTGGACCATACGTTATCTGGTAGTGAAAACCGGAGGTTGGTTGTCGGGGCGTAAAGTCCTGCTTTCGCCACTTGCTTTACAGCGGCCGGATTGGGAAAATAAGGTATTTCGGGTTAATCTGAATAAGCAGCAGGTGCAGGACAGTCCTGATATAGACACAGAAAAAACGGTATCACGGCAACATGAGATGGAGTTATATAACCACTATGCCTGGCCTTATTATGGAGCAGCCGGAGTTGGGTTTTATGGAGGTATGGGGATGGCTGGAATGGTGGATTCGAGAATCCCTTTTGAAGATGTCATCGCAGAGCAGCATATGGACAAAGAGGAGGGAGACCCACATTTGCGTGGCACGGAAGAAATCCAGGGATACCACATTCATGCTACCGATGGTAAAATAGGGGAAGTGGAGGATTTTATCATCAACACTGAAACCTGGGCGATTGATTACCTGATTGTAGATACCGGGAACTGGTTTCCCGGGAAAAAGGTGATCCTCTCGCCCGAATGGATCAAACAGGTGAAATGGGAAGATACTGCTGTTTATGTCGATATTCCGGTTGATGCGGTAAAGCATAGTCCTGAATATGATGCGGCAGCGACATTACAGGATACTTATACGGAAAAGCTACACCTTTATTATGGAAAATCAATTAAAGACCATTAGTGCCCTATCCATGTTTTTTATGACAAACCTTTAATTATGCAGCTTGTTAATCAATAGGAGCAAAATTTTATAAAAAATGAAAACTACAGGCAGAATAAATAAACAGATTAAAATGGGGAAACCTGATTTGAAAGGAAAGCCAGGGTACTATTTTCATGCGGATGAAGACTTCAGGGAAGACTGGGACTGGGGAAAACAGAAAATGATCGCCTCCAAAGCCATTACCAAATCCACAAACAAGTTTGAAATTTAAAATCGCATCAATAATTGATGGCATTAAGTTTACGATTATGGCAAAGTATTCAGAAAAAGCATCAGAAAAGGTAGAAAAAGTAATGCATGAAATGAAAGAGGGAAAATTGAAGTCTGGAAGTGGCAAAAAAGTAACCTCTAAAAAACAGGCTATCGCAATTGGCTTATCCGAAGCCCGAAAAGCTGGTGCAAAAGTTCCAAAGAAGAAATCTTGATGATAAAAAAGCGGGATCTGGAAAGAATCCCGCTTTGAATTTATTTGTTAGGAATGTTGGCCTTCGTGGACTCCTTCTGCGAATTCTTCGATGATCTTATCGTTAAATGCGGGGAGATCCTGTGGACTTCGACTGGTAACCAATCCTTCATCAACAACGACTTCCTGGTCATACCAATCTGCACCGGCATTCACTAGATCAATTTTTATCGTTTTGGTGGAGGTCATCTTTCTGCCTGCTACCACTTCTGCTGTAATTAATACCTGTGGGCCGTGACAGATGGCTGCTACCGGCTTTCCTGAATCAAAAAATGTTTTTACAAAGGCTACGGCCTGGTCATTCTTTCTGAGTGAATCAGGATTTAATACCCCTCCTGGGATTAATAAACCGTTATAATCATCAGGGTTGGCTTCGCTGATTGTTCTGTCAACGTCCACCTCAATTGTCCATTCATGATCACCCTTCATTGCTTGTATCTTTCCTGATTTAGAGGAGATGATGTGAACCGTAGCTCCTTCTTCTTTTAACCGTTGAACCGGGTCTGTTAATTCTGTTTCTTCAAAACCGTTTTCTGATAAAACGGCAATGGTTCTATTGCTTAATTGTCCCATGTCATTTCTTTTAATGTATCAATTTGTTTATTGTATAATAACTACAATGCCGCTTATAGAATGTTTTACATTTTTATTTTCCGTAATAAATATTTAAATTTTGCCGTTCCGGTTCTTGTCATCAGTCATTTAAAAAGGAAAGTTATGGGAAATAAGCAGGCAAGTTAAACATCTTGTTGTTTTGCATTGTTATAGTTTAGGCAATCAATTGACAGCTTTATCATGAAACAATCACCGGAACGATATCATTTTACCGACGATGGGGTCATTCCCAATAACAGGTTTCCTGTGCTGATCTTCAGACAGGTATTTAGCCTGGATCCCGATCTCGGTGCCGACTGGCTGGAAGGCCATTTTGCCGAAAATGGCTGGACTAATGCTTTTCACTGGCGGGTGTATGACTATCACCATTACCATAGCAATACCCATGAAGTTTTGGGTGTATATGCGGGGAATGCCTTATTGCATCTGGGCGGCGAAAATGGACAGCAGGTCAGTGTTAGCCTGGGAGATGTGGTCGTTCTGCCGGCAGGTACAGGCCATAAATCCATTTCTCATAGTGTTGATTTTGCAGTGGTGGGGGCTTATCCCGGTGGGGCGGAACCTGATCTGATCCGTTTGGAAGATGACCGGCCTGAAGGTGTCCGGGACAAAGTAGACCAGGTTCCCTTACCTGATCATGACCCCCTGAATGGTCAGTCTGATAAAGCAATTTTAACATTATGGAAATGAGTTTGGTGCAATTAAAAGTGATCGGATGTGGTGATGCCTTTGGTAGCGGTGGAAGGCTGAACACCTGTTTTTATGTGAAGAGCGCGACCAGCCGATTTTTGATCGACTGCGGGGCGAGTAGTCTGCCGGGATTGAAACATCATGGGATCAGCACGAATGACATTGACGCGATTGTAATCAGTCATTTTCATGGCGATCATTACGGAGGTGTTCCTTTTTTGTTGCTGGATGCAGCCATCCACGGCAGAACGAAAAAATTGCAGATCATCTCTCCACCCGGAGGAAAACAGCGAATTTCTGCTTTGCTGAACTTGCTCTATCCGGGTACCCCGGTACTGGAAAAACTGGACCTGGATTTCCTGGAATATGCCGCTGACAAGATGTTAACAGAGAATTTTAGTGTAAGGGCATTTGAAGTGATCCATTCGCAGCAGGCCTTACCTCATGGGCTTAGGATCGAATGCTCTGGTAAAGTGATTGCCTATTCAGGTGATACTTCCTGGACTGATGTACTGTTACCCTTAAGTGAAGGTGCTGATCTGTTTATATGTGAATGTAACTTTTTTAGCACTCATGTAAAAGGACACATGAATTACCTGGAGCTGGAAAAGCGCTTGCCGGAATTTTCCTGTAAGCGGATGCTGCTGACGCACTTTGACCAACAGATGCTGGATAGACTTGAACAACTGAAACTGGCTTACCTGAACGATGGGATGGAATTGATGGTATAAATTTTAGTTTTCCTTCTTATAGGCATGGATGGCATCACGAATGGAATTCAACAGGGGCATGTCCAGTTCGCAGCCCTGACTTTCACATCGAGCATGGTCTCTTTCATCGAGTTGAATCGTTCCTATGATTTCTTCATCAAGATAGATCTGGTAACGGGAATTTCCCAATGATTTGATGTTGTAAAATTGTCCCATGCCATGGTGTGCCACTTCTATTCTAAACTGTTCCATGTGCTGCTTTGTTAATTTAACTCATCATCATCAATATTCAGGCTGAGGTCATCATCCTGATCATGATTCAGGTCGAAGTCCTCCTCTTCCAGATCTTCTCTTACCGGGAAGTCATCATCATCATCTTCCTCTTCCTCTTCCTCATCTTCCGGATCAACCGGGGGACCTGGTAGATTAAAGGCGGGATCCAGTTCGTCGGTCTCTGCGGTAATGGCTTGATCTGTCAGCACGGTTTGGGCTGCTCCATCCACTTGTGGCTGTTGGTAATTCCCTGTTTGCCGGTCTGAGCTTCTGTTTCCTTTGGTGTTCACGATTTTTCTCTTTATTGCCAATTGAAAAACAGCCGGGAATTAAAAAAGTTCTTTCGAGCATGTAATTTATAGCAGGGAAGTACTGGGTACGAATTGCAGAAATATCCTAAAAATCGTAGCTTTAATATCCAATTAAAATAGTTATGGAAACCATTATTGTTCAGGATACCGATGCTGCCATTTTGGATGTGCTGACACAGGCCTTAACTCTGGAAGGTTTTGAGGTATTGCCGGTTGAAAATGTCGAAGATGATTTACTGTCTTTGGTAGATCAGTATAGGCCACATGTAGTGATGCTGGATTACAAGCTGGATGGTGAAGCCTGTAAGCACGCCTGTTTTCGGATTAAACAGCGCTACCCGCACCTTCCGATAATCGCCATGAGCTGCAATTATAATATTGACCGGTTGTATGGGACAAATGGCTTTGATGGCTACATCCGTAAACCTTTTGACCTGGATTTGCTATATACCATCCCCAGAAGACATATTCCAGCGCAGCAAAATACAATGACAGACGATCCAGGAGGCAATAAAAAAGACACTACAGTGGATTAAGGTTTTTTCTTGAAACCTTTTCTGCCTGGTACCAAATGACTATATTTAAAACATAGACTTATATCCTAAATTTTAAAATCTATGTTAAATTCAATAAAAACTAATTTTGGACTGAACCCCGTAGTAGCGGGTGTATTCGTTGTTTTAGCCGTTATAGAAATTGCTAAGCTTGGCTATAATCTTGGCAGTTGGCTTAAAATCTATTTATAGTAATTAAAAAACAACAAGCTAAATAGATCGCGTAAGCAATTGATTATTAATAAAAAAAACACGACAGATATCATGATTTGTCGTGTTTTTCAAGGGTCTCCTGAAACTCCCTTTTACTCCTAATCTGGAATTATTTGATGTCGATGTGCCTGCTGGCCATTTTGGATTCCTCTTTTTTGGCTACGTTGATCTTCAGCACGCCATCTGTATATTCGGCCTGGATATTCCCGTCATCGGCAGAATCGGGTAAGGCGAAGGAACGTACAAAAGAAGTATAACTATACTCTCTGCGGTTGTACTTTTTATTGTTTTCTGTTTCCTCAGATTTTTTCTCGACAGAGATGTTCAGCATGTTTCTATCCAGGTCGATCTTAAAGTCTTCCTTTTTTAAACCCGGGGCGCCGAGTTCGATATGATAATGACCGTCTGATTCACAAATGTTGACAGCCGGTACCCTGGAGATCATCCGGTCGGAGATGAAGGCGTCGTTGAAGATAGATTCGAAGATGTCATTGAAACCAGGGCTCACCAGATCCCTGCCGTTTCTTTCATTAAACTTTACTAGTGTCATTTTGGGTCCTCCAAATGGTTAATGATTTAAATAAGCGCTAACAGATAAAGCATTTACGGCCTATTTCCTCTTTTCTTTCCCGGGCTTATCGGCCGTTATTTTACCGTTACTGAAGTTTTTAGAAAGAAATTTTGCTTCTTCCAGATTCCTTCTGAATACCAGCAGTTGTTTGTTTGCAAAGGATACTATAGCGGTGTCACCAAACATAGCCCCCTTTTCTAAAAGGGAAATAGCCTGGTTATGGTCCTCAATCGTAATGGATAGGTACCGCTTGTCAAAATTGTTGTTGCCGGCTTTTTTTAAAGCTGAAATGAGCTGGTCGGGAACAAAGGTTGTGGAATCTGCAAGTGTTGTATTCCTGGCCTCGGCAAAGGGTTTGAGGTCTGCGTAAAGCAGGATACTGGCATCCATAGCTTTTACCGCATATTCCCTTACTTTTGAATTTTTGGATTTCTTTTTAGCCAGTTTTGAAAGGTTGATTTCCTTAGCACTGGCAGTGGAAAGTTGCTTGATAAACTGTTCGGTGCTCAGTGTGTCTGTCTGCCACCTGAACAGAACCTCTGGGGCTCTGTTTTGTGCGGGGTTGTAGCTGATCCCGCTTGCTGCGATGCTGCATGCTGCTACCGTTGCCACCGCATAGTTTTTAAAATTTTCCATAACATATAGATTAAGCGTTGATTACTCATCCATGTAAACTGGGCGTTACATTCAGATATGGTATGGTATTGGGGCTATTTAAATAGCATATGCGGCTTGTTCAGGTAATTGAGCTCTTTATCTTTTTGAGGTTGATCGGAAGCTACCTTTGCCGTTTGTCCAGTTGAACTGGAAACCAACGCAACTTCTTTGTGATCACTACTTTGAATCCTTTTTCTTTTCTTTTCCATGAGCTTAAGTTTTTATCATTCATTATTTCTTCACAGAGACCATAAAAACAATCGGGTTTGATCTTTGTTTATTTTTTTTGAACTAATCCGATTCCGGATTGTTTTTAAGGTATCTGGTTAACCTCCTGAAACTTGTTCCGTAAAGAAAGGAGAAAATCATGGAAACATTTTCTGTAAAATTCCGGGCGGGAAACCTGGACCTGAGTGCGATGGTGACCGAATATGAACATCACCAGAAATTCAAAGTTGAAATGGTCACCAAAGAGCCTGATCCGGTACTGTTAAACCGATCGCCGGAAGGAGAATGGACAGTGACCCAACCCGGCCAGCGCAATTTTTCCGAGCAGGAATTCCAGGCGCTGGAGCGTGCCATAGAAGCCCAGCTGAATGAAATGTATTCGGTAAACCGAATGCTGGTACTCACCGATTTTTCCGATGAAGCCGCAAATGCCGCCAGGTATGCTATCGCTTTGGCTCATCAGCTAGAGGTTGAAAAAATAACACTTTATCATTCTTATGAATCTGTTGCTGTACCGGCTACCGCTTTTGCGCCCTTTAGAGGAGATTTCACGGAATCTCCTGAAGACAGCCTGCAAAAAATCACAGAACTGAAGCATGAGCTGCAGCAGTGGCTTCCCGAAAATACCGAAATGGATGTCCGCTGTGAGGAAAGGAATTTGGTGAATGCGGTGGTAGCCCTCTCCGGACAGGAACATATCGGTCTGGTGGTAATGGGTATTTCAGGTAAAAGCAGTCTTGAACGGGTATTAATCGGTAGCAATACGATCAGTGTGGCAACGGATAGCCCTGCACCTTTACTCATTGTACCTCCCGTTGCTTCTTTTCAGCCTATAAAAACGGTCGTTTTTGCCTGCGACTTAAAGCGGGTATCGGAATCCACCCCGGTGCTGGCCATTAAACAGTTTATAAATACTTTAGGTGCGCGGTTAGTCATTTTAAATGTGGATCGTGATGGTGCCCGTTTTGACCCTGATGCCATTCAGGAAATGAAACACCTTCACCAGCTTTGGGATGACCAGCAGCCGGAATATCACTACACGGATCATGAAGATATGGCCAGGGGGATTATGGAGTTTGCCGGTCAGCAAGGTGCCGAACTGGTGATTACGGTTCCCAAACAATATGGATTTTTTGAAAGTATTTTTCATCGCAGCGTGACAAAAAAGCTGGCCTACCACACGCATCTGCCTTTACTGCTTTTTAAAGAAGACCTCTAAAATCTTGCCAGCTCATTAAATGAAATCGTTATGAAAGCAATCGTATTACTGGGACGAATTTTATTCTCCCTGATTTTCCTGGTTTCGTCGATCGGTCATTTTTCAGCGCAAACCATACAATATGCTGCAGCACAAGGCTTGCCATGGGCAAATCTACTGGTCCCCGCATCCGGTGTCCTGGCCGCTATTGGGGCGCTGAGCATTGT
>Ga0157371_10003915_pt1 | contig 13247 bp, 12 predicted proteins | sample C45metaG_FD_113462 | JGI IMG/M metagenome (GOLD analysis project Ga0157371, IMG submission 113462) | Corn rhizosphere microbial communities from Kellogg Biological Station, Michigan, USA - C4-5 metaG | ecosystem: Host-associated > Plants > Roots > Rhizosphere > Soil | place: USA: Michigan... | reverse complement strand
TGGAAGACGTTAATTAGCTGATGGGATAATTATCTAATTAGCTAATTGACTCAGTGAAGGATAAACTTAATCAGCTAATTGGCTTATCAGCTAATTAGCTAATTCTCAAATTGTCAAATTGATTATTATGGCAACAGCAACAATAACAGCACAGGATATTAATAAACTTCGCCAGGCAACTGGTGCAGGTATGATGGATTGCCGCAAAGCATTAACTGAAACAAACGGCGATTTCGAAGCGGCTATCGACTGGTTACGCAAGCAAGGTCAGAAAGTGGCTGCAAAACGCAGCGACCGTGAAGCAAAAGAAGGTGTAGTGATCGCAAAGACTACTGCCGATAACAAAACAGGTTTCATCGTAACTGTAGCTTGCGAAACTGACTTTGTTTCCAAGAATGCAGACTTCGTAGCCTTTGGTCAAACGATTGCCGATGCAGCCGTATCGAACAATGTAAAGAGCCTTGAAGAGCTGAACAATGTATCTGTAAATGGTTCTAAGGTTTCTGATCTTGTGAATGATAAACTGGCTTCTATCGGTGAGAAGATCGGTGTAACCCGTTTCGAAAGAGTGGATGCTACCTATGTGGCATCTTACATTCACGGTGCTTACCGCATGGGGGTATTGGTCGGCTTTAACAAACCAGCTGGTGATGCGGGTAAAGACGTGGCTATGCAAATCGCCGCTATGAACCCAGTAGCAGTTGATGCAGCATCCGTTCCCCAAGATGTAATCGCTCGTGAAAGAGACATCGTGATGGAGCAAATGAGGCAGGATCCAAAAATGGCAGGCAAGCCGGATGAAATGCTTTCCAAGATTGCTGAAGGTAAATTGAATGCCTTCTTCAAAGAAAGTACTCTGACAGCTCAAGCTTATGTTAAAGACGCTTCTAAATCTGTGGGCGATTACCTTAAGAGCATTGACCCAGAGTTGAAGGTGACTGAGTTCAAGCGCGTGGCTTTAGGATAAGTTGAATCTTTATATAGACTAAGGGAACCGGTTGGTTCCCTTTTTTGTTGCGGTGAAGGTTACAACGAGAGCTAAAAGGAATCTAATTCCTATAAATTTGTGATCTACCAAACCTTGCTTATGAGAAAGAACTTCGGTCTAATTCTATTCAGTTGTTTTTTGACTACCACTCTTTGCGCGCAAAAAACTCCGGTGGCAGTAAAGGGTGGGATGATCTACACCATCACAGGAACTGCGATACCCAATGGGGTTTTGGTTGTACAGAATGGAAAGATTGTAAAGGTGGGAGATGCTTCCACCAGGATCCCGTCCGATGCGAAGATCATTGACGCCACTGGTAAAGTAATTATGCCGGGCATAGTTGATACACACTCTCACCTCGGCGGACCCGAAGGCGGTGACAATTCAGCAGCCCTGAACCCCGATGCCAGAGTCTTAGACGCCGTCAATCCAACAAGTGATGGCTTTAAGAAAGCACTGGCGGGTGGATTGACCACGCTGAATGTAATGCCCGGTTCCGGGCATTTAATGAGTGGGCAAACCATCTACATCAAGATGCGTGAAGGCGTCACTATTGAAGATCTTCTGGTGGTAAACGACAGAGGTGTTTATGGTGGAATGAAGATGGCGAATGGCACTAACCCGATGAGAGGTACAGCCGGTTTCCCCGGCACAAGGGCAAAGGAAGCCGCTATGGACCGTGATCTTTTTTTGAAGGCAATTGAATACAGGAAGAAGATTGAGAAGGCTGGAAAAGACAGCAGTAAGATGCCGGAACGCGATCTAAAGATGGAAGCGATGCTGGAGGTGCTTGACGGTAAAAGGATTGTTCACTTTCATACGCATAAAGCCATTGATATTTTGACCTGCCTGCGACTGCAGAAGGAATTTGGTTTCAGGCTGGTATTGCACCACGTGACGGAAGGCTATAAAGTGGCCAGGGAAATCGCGGCAGCAAAGGTTCCCTGCTCGATTATCAATATCGATGCTCCAGGTGGAAAGGCAGAAGCAATTGATTTCTGGATGGGCAACGGAGGCACATTAGTTAAACAAGGAGTAATGGTTGCGGTGCATACGGATGACCCCATTACAGATTCACGCTTCCTGATTCGCTCCGCCGCATTGAGTGTTCGTGAAGGAATGAGCAAGGAAGATGCGTTGAAAGCGCTTACCATCAACGGCGCCAAAATGCTCGACCTTGATAAGCGAGTAGGCTCACTGGAAGTTGGTAAAGATGCTGACTTCATTATTCTGTCAGGCGATCCATTTAGTGTCTACACAAAAGTTTTACAAACATGGGTTGAAGGGATAAAACGTTTCGACTTAGACAATCCTGCAGACAAAGCTTTTGCTACGGGAGGCTTCCAGGTGTATACACCGGAAGCATTTGCAGAAGATGATGATGGTGATAAAGACGATAACAATTAATCCTTCACTTCTAAAAAACGATCATGCTGAAAAAGACTATAAATACAATTATTGCCTTATCGCTCTTCATTGTTTCGCAGGCTCAAATTGCCGTGAGAGCAGATACTGTTTTTACTGTTACGGGAAAACCGGTTGTGAATGGAATAGTGCTGATCCGGGATGGGAAGATTGAAGGCGTTGGCGCTGATATTTCTATTCCAAACGGATATACTACTTATAATGCGAAGGTTGTTACCCCGGGACTAATCGATGCCAGGAGTGTGGTTGGATTCTCCGGTGCTTATAATGTTCCCTCCGACCAGGACCAATTGGAAAAGTCAAGTCCAATTCAACCGGAGCTGCGCGCTGTGGATGCTTACAACCCCGAGGACAAATTGGTGGAATATGTCAGAAGAAATGGCATTACGACCTTACACACCGGGCATGGCATCGGCGCCCTGTTCAGTGGGCAAACCATGGTGGTAAAGACAAAAGCAGGTATTACCGATGATGTGACGGTAAAGCCCCTGGCTATGATCGCTATGACCATCGGGCCGAGCGTGTCGGCGAACTACACTTCACCGGGAACCAAGGGAAAACAGATCGCCATGCTTCGCACGGAGCTATTGAAAGCACAAACAACGATGAAAGCCGGGCTGAAAGATAGCGCCAAGGCAAATAGTGCCGATCTAAAACAGCAGATGCTGCAAATGCTTTTAAAAAGAGAAGTGAAGGCATTGATTGAAGCCAATACCGCCGTCGATATTATGGATGCCATCCGACTCGCTAAGGAATTCAACCTCATGTTAGTGATTGAAGGTGGCGCAGAAGCCTACCGTTTGATTGATCAAATTAAAGCGGCCCATGCCGAAGTAATTGTTCATGCAACGATGGCGAGAGCAATGGGCGATATGTTGAATATGACAATGGAAAACGCAGCCATTCTTACAAAAGCCGGAATTCCAGTGTCCATTGAAAGTGGCTATGAAGGCTATGTGCCAAAGACGAGAATTGTCCTGTTCGAAGCGGCAGCCGCTGTCCGTTACGGGTTATCGTATGAAGATGCACTTAAGGCAATTACTATAAACCCGGCAAGGCTTCTAGGATTAGACAAACAAATCGGATCAATAGAGAAGGGTAAGGATGCGGACCTTGTCTTATTCAACGGGGATCCCTTTGAATATACAACGAAGCCTTGCATGGTCATTATCGATGGCAAGGTGGAAGTGCAAAATCAATGTCAGTAATAAAAGTCATTGGCGGATATGGAACCATATGAACAATATTTTGAGGAGAACAAAAAGCTTTGGAACCAGCGAACTACTGTTCATAAAGATTCTTCCTTTTATGATGTTACTGCTTTTCTTAAAGGCAAGACTTCTTTGAATGAGATTGAGTTGAGAGAACTCGGTGATGTAAGGGGCAAAAAGATCCTTCACCTGCAATGTCATTTCGGAATGGATAGCTTATCGCTTTCAAGAACGGGAGCCCAGGTTACCGGGGTTGATCTATCGGATGCAGCCATTGAAGAAGCTAGAAGATTGAACGAAGAGCTTTCACTCGATGCGAAATTCATTTGTTGCAACGTGTACGATCTAAAAGAACATGTCAAAGAACAATTTGACATTGTATTTACTACTTATGGCGTTATTGGCTGGCTTCCGGATTTAATTAAATGGGCCGAAATCGTCAGTTACTTCTTAAAACCCGGCGGCTTCTTCTACATGGCCGAATTCCACCCCGTGGTTTGGATGTTGGATGAAGATTTCAAACAAGTAAAATACTATTACCACAACCGTGAGACGATTGTCATGGAGGCACAGGGTACTTATACTGACCGCTATGCCGATATACAGGGAAAAGAATATTCATGGAACCACAGCATCAGTGAGGTATTGAACGCACTCCTGTCGCAAAATCTGCAGCTAAAATTTTTTAATGAATACTCATACTCGCCCTACCCCTGCTTCCGGAATGTGGTGCAGGGACCGGATGGCAATTGGAGAGTAAAAGGATTGGAGGATAAAATTCCCATGGTATACTCTTTAAAGATGACAAATCACTCTCTTATCCATTAATAAGTCTTTTTATTGAACGACGCAAACCGGGCATTGGTCTTCCAAATAGAGTGCGTTAACTTTAAATGACCATCCGTTAATAATTGATTAACGTCTTAGCTCTCTTATTTACTTCATTTTTGTGTAGCATTCTATGGCAAAGAAGATTATCAACTATCTGCAACATGCCGGTAAAAGCTACTGGAGAGAAATCCTGGCGGTCCTTCTTTTATTAGTCGGCATCTACTTCTTCCGTTCAGAACGACATGAATTGCTTTCGCTACAGGAGAACTTGGGTAATGCACAACCACAATGGATCGTAGCAGGGGTAATTGTAAGCATACTTTATGTACTCTTCCAGGCTGCGATGTATCGAAGCAGCTTTGCAGCGATCGGTTCTTCGTTGCAGTGGCCACATGCTATTGATCTCTTCCTGAAAAGGAATTTCCTTAGTGTATTTCTTCCTGCAGGCGGAGTGAGCTCATTGGCTTATGCTCCATCCTACCTCAAGAAAAGTGGCATCAATAAAGTGCAGACAGGACAGGCTTCAGCGATTTATGCCTTTGTTGGAATCCTGACCGTGTTTATAGTTGCCTTACCGGTATTGGTTATATCCATTTTCCAACAGGCGAGGATCGAAAATACATTAGAGGGTCTCGTGGGATTGACGATCTTCCTGGTCGCCATTGTCTGGATCGTGCGATCCATCCGGAAGAAGGGCTGGCTATACCAACAGGTGAATAACCGCTTCCCGAAGGTCATGCATTCGGTTGATGAGTTCTTCTCAGTCAACATATCAAACCGGCAAGGGATACTTACCGTCGTTCATTCGCTATTTATTGAAGTATGTGGTATTGCCCACATTTATATAGCCTGTAAAGCGTTGGGACTTCCCGCATCGCTGGAAGCTAGTGCCATCGCTTATGTTCTTTCTGTTTTGCTCATGCTCTTCTCTCCTTTCCTGAGAGGATTGGGCGCAGTTGAATTAGCAATGGTGTTCGTGTTGCAATCGTTTGGTTTCTCTGCAGTGAATGCACTTGCCATAACCGTATTGTACAGGTTCTTCGAATTTTGGCTTCCCTTGCTTGCCGGTTTATTCTCATTCCTGTGGAAGGGTCGCTACATTTTTATGCGGCTATTTCCCGCCGTCCTTGTATTTGCGCTGGGTGTCGTGAACATCCTGTCAGTAATCACTCCGCCGATAGCAGCACGTTTGCACCTTCTTTCGAAGTTTATTCCTGTTGAGTCGATCAACGCTACTAACCAATTCGTATTGTTGACCGGGTTTATTCTCCTTGTCACTTCCGCTTACCTGATCCGTGGACAAAGAAATGCCTGGTTGCTTGCGATGATCCTTTCGGTGGTTTCACTGTTCGGTCACATGTTCAAGGCCCTTGACTACGAAGAAGCCACACTTGCGGCTTCGGTCTTGTTGATCCTCGCCATGAGTGCCAAAGAATACAGGCTGAAGAGCAATCCAAAGCTGGTGCAACTGGGGTTTGTATCAGTGGTACTCGTATTTGCGGCGGTCTGGGTATTTGGCTTCGTGGGATTCTATTTTCTCGACAAGAAACACTTTGGATTCTCGTTCACTACATTGCAATCTCTGAAGCTGTTTGCACAGAATTTTATTCTGATTGGACAGGACGACTTGTTTCCCCAGACCAAGTTTGCCCATGAATTTATCCGGCTGATGCACACCCTTGGCTTTATTGCCTGGGGCTTCCTGGCTTTTGTGATTGTCAAGCCGATCCTGAATCGCAAACGTTTTCTCGATAGCCCCGGAGAAAGAGCAAAGCGGCTCCTGGAACAATATGGAAACTCTCCTGTTGACTATTTCAAACTAGACCCCGACAAACTCCTGTTCTTTTCAGATGAAGCAGATGGCTTTGTCTCCTATCGCATCAGCAACGGGTTTGCAATTGTATTAGAAGAACCCGTTTGTGCGGAAGAAAATAAGGTGATCATACTAAGAGAATTTGACACCCACTGCAGGAAGATGGGGTTGAAAACTGCCTTCTACCGTGTAGATGAAAACAGTATTTATTACTTCCAGTTCCTGAAAAAGAGAAAATTGCTGATCGGCCAGGAAGCTATTCTCGAAATAGACAAGTTCTCGCTGGAAGGCAGGGATAAGAAATCACTTCGCAATGGGCTCAATAGCTTACAGAAAAAAGGATTTGTTACCAGCATAATGAGAGCGCCCCTTTCGCCAGAACTGGTGGCAGAAATGAAGCTGGTGTCGGATGAATGGCTCGAAGGTTATAATAAAAAAGAACTTGCCTTTTCGCAGGGAATGTTTTCGCCCAAGATTGCTACCCATGACGTGATCGTCGTACGAGATTCCGAACAGAAGCTGAAAGCTTTCCTTGATATTATCCCCGACTTTGCGCCGGGAGAAGTTACCTATGACCTTATCCGCAAGACCATGGATGCCCCGGGTGGCTGCATGGATGCTTTGATCATTGAGCTTACGAATTACGCTAAAGAGAAGGGTGCTAAATACCTCAACCTTGGACTCGTTCCCATGACAGGCATGGAAGAACCGGATACTACGGCCGAGCAGCTGATGAATTATGCTTACAGGAAATTGAAACGTTTCAGGCATTATTCTGGATTAAGAAACTTCAAAGAGAAATATGCCTCGGTATGGCACAACAAATACCTGGTATACGAAAATGATTTTGACCTGTTGCAATTACCAATGGCCTTAAACAAGGTAATGCAGCCCAAACCAATAAAGCAATGAAGCTGATTTCTTTGATGATGTTGATGCTGTTAGGTTTCGGTGTGAAAGCACAAAGCGATCTCCCATTGCAATACACCGACAATTCTGACACGACCAAACCAATGATACTCTACATCTCCGGCGACGGGGGAATGAACAGCTTTACAACTTCATTGATTAACTCGCTCAATCAGAAAGGCTATGCCGTACTTGCGTTGGATGCAAAAAGCTACTTCTGGCACAAGAAAGAACCGGCAGAGTTTGCGACCGCCATGACACAGGCAGTGAGCAGTTATATGCGCAACAAAAAGAAGAACAGTTTCGTGGTGCTGGGCTACTCTTTCGGAGCAGACGTAGCCCCATTCCTGGCTACGAGGTTGCCTTCATCACTTGCCAGTAAGTGCAAGGGCGTTTTAATGCTTTCTCCATCAGGGCACACTGACTTCGAGATAAAGATCATGGACATGCTGGGCTGGGGCAGTAAAAAAGAAAACAACGTAATTACGGAATTAAATAAGGTCGCTTTACCCGCCACTCTCTTCTTTGGACAAGACGAAAAGGACTTTCCCGTAAATGACGTTACGATTCGCAAACAGGTGGTTGTAATGAATGGCGGACACCATTACGACAATGACACTGCCGATCTCGCCAATGAGATCAGTCACAAAATCAAATAATTAGAGTCAACTTCGTGCACGATGGAGTACGAGCAATTGGCTTTCGAAGAATTAAGACGTTGGCAGAAACAGATGCTACGCAGACCTTCTGTGCTCAATCACCTCTCGAAGAAGATGCAGGAAAAGCTGAACAGCTATATTCCCGAAAAGATCCATAACGTTATTACGTCAGCTATCAAACAAATGGTACGAGGCGTCCTTTTCGGCGCTCAACAGATAACAGGGAAACCAGCCGCGGTAGATACGCTCGAACAAACAGAAACCGCGGTAAGAAAGCTTATTAAGAACTACAGGCACACTGCAGCCGTCGAGGGAGGTGTGACAGGTGCCGGCGGGATATTATTGGGGCTGGCAGATTTTCCAATACTCATTGGTATCAAGCTGAAGATGCTTTTCGATATTGCTCTTTTGTATGGTTTCGATGTGAAAGACTATAAAGAACGGGTATATATTCTGCACATTTTCGAATTAGCCTTCAGCAGCGCCGAACACAGGCGTAATGTCTTTCTGCAAATGCAAAACTGGGAAGAGAAAAAGCACCAGTTACCCGATGATATAAACTCCTTCCAGTGGCGCCCTTTCCAACAGGAGTACCGCGACTATATTGACATTGCTAAAATGGCGCAACTAGTCCCGGGAATTGGTGCCGTTGTTGGCGTTGTGGCCAATTACGCCCTGTTACAACGATTGGGACGAACAGCAATGAACGCTTATAGGATGCGGCTGTATGGGCATTGACTATTGCTTCGTATCCAAAATCACCGGCGTTCCCTTTCCCATCATAATCACCTTAGCATTCTGAGACTTAGCAATTTCCATGGTCGCTTTTATCTGCTCGTATTGTAGCTGCTTGTCAGTAAGGCTTTCGCTAATTATCCGTTGGTAGTCGGCAATCCCCTGCGCTTCTACTCTCTTACGGTCGGCCTCTTGTTTTTCTTTCTGCAATACAAACTGCATCTTCTGTGCATCCTGCTCCGCTTGTATTTTTTGCTCAATAGAACCTTTTACCGCCGCAGGCAGAGTTATGTTTCTTACTAAAAGAACTTCCAGTACGAGCCCTCTCTTCTTGAACTCGTCATCGATGGTCTTGAATATTCTCGCCTGGAACTCATCTCTTTTTGTTGAATACAGGGCCACTGCCTCATAGTATACTGCATTATCGCGGATTTTGGTCCTTGAAACCGGGCGAATGATCTTGTCCTCATAGTTGGCACCGGTCTCCCTGATAATTCTTGGTGCTTCTGATGGCAATACGTGGTAAAGTACACTGAGATCGATCGTGACTTCCAGGCCATCGGCTGTCAGCACACGTATAGCATCATCACCACTTTTATGGCCCTCATCGTTGATACCGCTCATAGTATAGTTCTGTGTTCTTACATCCAGCCGCTCCACTTCGTACAATGGGTTAATCACGTGAAGTCCGCTGGTCAAAATCGTCGGCTGCACTTTACCAAACAACTTGGTAACCCCCACAAAACCGGCATCTATCTGTACAAAACTGCTGATGACAAAACCAAGCAGGATGAAGCCGATTGCAATCATAGTACCTACACGAGAGAACCCGGCGACAGAAGGCGTGGTTCGTAAAGCAAGCGCGACAACCAGGATGAGCACGCCAAGAACAATGAATATCATAAACAGATAGTTTCGGTAAATGTAGAAAACAATCAATTGAGTAAGCCTGACTAAAGTCCTAATGCGTACTTCACCTTTGTAGCCGCCCAGGCCGAAAAAGGAAGAAGGACGATAAGGAGCAAACCAAGCCAGGTACTAAAGATGAAACCAACGACTACAAGCAGAAGGAAATACCAGGGATACAACAGGAGTAAGCTGGAAGTAAGCACCGAGTCATAATGACCCGTTTTCTTAAATGCTTCTGCAAACAGCTTACAGGGGTAGAACAGGGGTGCATGCAAGATCCAGCCCGCAAGGGCAGGAATCATCAGCAAGTACAAAGAAGTGTCGGGCCTTGCTCCAAACGTCTTACGAAGGGTGTGCTTGTCCTTAGGATCGATCTCGTATACCATTCCCTCGAGTTGGTGATTCAGCTGCTCATTGAAGGAGAGCAACAACTTCCCATCGGGTTCATGTTGCAGAACGGCATTCTTGTCAATGGGTTCGCCGAAGAACAGGTGCACTTCCTTGCCAAACTTTTGGAACGAGCTATAGTTGAACGCCGTTGGCAACACAGTTAGGGGGATTCCTTGCTTCCAGGAAGTGGTCGCCAGCCTTGCCGTTCCTTTCTTTAATGGTCGCAAATGCCATTCGTTCTCGCACCTCCCTTCACTGAATATCAGGACAAGACCGTTCTGCCTGAACACCTCGCGACAGGCATCGAAGGTGGTATAGTTGTGCCCAAGATTCTCGGCTCCCTCGCTGGTCCGGTAAACTGGCAGTAATTGCAACTGCCGAAGCAGGATGTTCTGCCAATTCTTCTTAAAAGCGTCCCCACGTGCCAAAGAATACAAAGGCTGATCCAGTAATGTAGTCAGTATGATCCCGTCAAGAAACGAATTCGGGTGGTTCGACGCAAACAATAATGGACCCTTACTCTTCAAAACCTCGGGCTTATTGATGACGATCTTTGTACAGTAGATCTTTATCGCAAACCTGGCATATCGTTTCAGCAGTGAATAAAACACGGCCTGAAAAGTAATCAATAATCATCGATGCCTCAAGCTCCTATAGATCGATATGTTTTTTCCCATATGCATTCCACCCCCTCATTACTCATCACTCATTACTCATCCCTCATCCCTCACAATTCACCATTCACCACTCACCATTCCTCATTATCTTCGCACCGCTTTAATTTTTGAATATGCTGCCTAAGTACAAACGCATTCTTCTCAAACTTTCCGGTGAATCTTTAATGGGTGATAAAAGCTTTGGCTTCGACACCGCCGTGCTGAGTCAATACGCCAAGGACATCAAATCCATTACTGAACTGGGCGTACAGGTGGCCGTTGTAATCGGCGGGGGTAACATTTACCGTGGAATGAATGAGGCCGAAACAGGGATCGAAAGGGCCCACGGGGACTACATGGGCATGTTGGCGACTGTCATCAACGGAATGGCTCTACAGGCAGCATTAGAAAGAGTGGGAGTATACACCCGCCTTCAGAGCGCCATCAAAATGGAACAAATTGCTGAACCGTATATACGCAGGCGCGCTATTCGGCACGTGGAAAAGGGACGTGTGGTGATCTTTGGTGCCGGAACCGGAAACCCCTACTTCACCACAGATACAGCGGGCTCTCTCAGAGCTATTGAAATTAAGGCCGACGTGATCATGAAAGGCACAAGGGTGGATGGCATTTACACTGCCGACCCGGAAAAGGATCCCAACGCCACCAAGTTCAACGTCATTACCTTCCAGGAATGTATTACCCGCAAGCTGAACGTTATGGACATGACTGCCTTCACACTCTGCATGGAAAACGAATTGCCCATCGTCGTATTCGATATGAACCGGCCGGGAAACCTTAAAAGGGTAGTCACGGGCGAGAAAGTAGGCACCCTGGTCAAGGGCTGATTCGTTATTTTACGATTAGCAAATTCAAAAAAAATACTTAGTTTGTTCCCCGAAACTTACTGGAACTAACTGATGAACCTCATCTCTATTAACCTAACCCTAATCGAAGTTATTGTTATACCCATTGTGGTAGCAATCTTCGGAGCCGCACTCTACTTCTTCATCACAAGTCGCAAATCTTTACAGGAAACCCTGAAGGCTACAAGGAAATCAACTTTCACTCCAACCAAAAAGGAGCCAGAACCTGCGCCAAGACGAGTGACTGCCCTGGAACTGGAAGAACAGTTTTCCCGGATGCGGTTTGAAACACCTGTCTCTAAACAGGAAAGAACCGAGCTTCCTATCAAACGGTCTACTCAAAAAGACGAATTGGCAGTGCAGGACCTTAAAAATACTATTGCACAACAGCAAAGAATGTTGGACAGCTACCTGCAAAAAGTAGAGGAGCTCGAAAACGAAGGACGCGACGAATTGAACGAGAAGATCGAAAGCCTCGAAAAGAAAACGGACGAACTGATGGCCGTCATCGAGGAGAAAGAAGAAGAGATTAACGAGCTTCGCCAGCAAGCTGACGCTGGTGAAAGGATGGCAGCAAAGATCGAAGAAGTGTACCAGGAGTTTGAACTGCTGCAATCTAAAATGTCAACTCTCGAGAAGCAAGCTAGCCGCGCCAACAACCTCGCTATCGAACTGGAAGACACCAAATATTCTTACGAACAGGTACATAAGGAACTCCTTCGCAAACAGGAAAAGCTGGAAGAGATCATGGATGAAAACCAGCGGATGCGCCACCTCAAAAATGAGCTGGAGGATAAACTGTCCGAGGCCAACCTTCAAAGGCAACAACTTCAAAAGAAAGTTCAGTTTCTTACAGAGCTAAATAATGACATGCAAAGCATCTCTGACACCAACAAAAAACTGCAGACAGAACTACGCCGCATCGGCGAATTGGAGAGCATGCTGAACATGATGGCCGAAGAAAGAGACTTCCTCCTTCGCAAGAAAATGGACAGGTAGTATTGTAACTTTGCGCTTCAATCAACTTTATGGATGCCGCAATAGCAGACCTGCGAAAAGAATATACTTCAAAGAATTTACTCGAAACTGATATCGAAAGAAACCCTATCGATCAATTTCAAAAATGGTGGCATGAAGCCATTAACAGCCAGATCGACGAAGTAAACGCTATGACCTTGGCTACTGCCTCCAGTGACGGGATGCCTTCAGCAAGAATCATGTTGCTGAAAGGTTTCGACCATCATGGCTTCGTTTTCTTCACCAATTACAAGAGTTATAAGGCCATGCATCTGGAAGAAAACCCAAAGGCCTGCCTCGTATTCTTCTGGAAGGAACTCGAAAGGCAAGTTCGGATTACCGGCCTCGTGAAAAGAGTTCCCGAAAAAGACAGTGATGAATATTTTCTTTCACGCCCCGTTGGAAGCCAGGTAGGAGCATGGACTTCCAATCAAAGCCAGGTAATTGAAAGCCGTCAATGGTTGGAGAACCGCTATCTGCAGCTTAGTGAAGAGTTCAAACACAAAGAATTGAAACGCCCTCCTCACTGGGGTGGATATTTGGTGACACCGGTTATTGCGGAGTTCTGGCAGGGACGTCCCAGCCGCCTACACGATCGCATTCAGTATACACTGGAAAATGATGGCACCTGGACCATTGAGAGATTGTCTCCTTGATGAATAACGAACAAGGAGCAAGGAATGTTAAATCATGAAAATCACTTCGATATTCCCTCTTCCTCTGTCCTTGTTCTTCTGTTCCTTGTTCGATAACGAACAAGGAGCAAGGAATGTTGAATCATGAAAATCACTTCGATATTCCCTCTTCCTCTGTTCCTTGTTCTTCTGTTGCTTGTTCG
>Ga0157371_10003913_pt1 | contig 13250 bp, 7 predicted proteins | sample C45metaG_FD_113462 | JGI IMG/M metagenome (GOLD analysis project Ga0157371, IMG submission 113462) | Corn rhizosphere microbial communities from Kellogg Biological Station, Michigan, USA - C4-5 metaG | ecosystem: Host-associated > Plants > Roots > Rhizosphere > Soil | place: USA: Michigan... | reverse complement strand
GCACAAATAGGCATCCTCGGTTTCTCTGCAGGTGGCACTGTTGCAGCATCAACGGCTTTTAACTATACCGCGGAAAACCGTCCCGATTTTGTCGCCCCCATCTATGCTTATATCCCTCCGTCAATGCAAGGAACAGTGGCTGATGACGCACTCCCATTATTTGTTGCTGCCGCTACCGATGACGACCTCGGCCTCACTTCGAACAGTGTTGACTTGTATTCAAAATGGCTTGCCGCAAAGAAACCCGCTGAAATACATATCTATCAAAAAGGAGGTCATGGTTTTGGAATGCAGCAGCAGCATATTCCCACTGATACATGGATAGACCGATTTGGTGACTGGCTCGGATTATTAGGCTATTTAAAAGCGAAATAAAGTGACTAAGAACTAAGAACTAAAAACTAAAAACTAAAAACTAAAAACTAAAAACTACGAGCTAAAAACTAAAAACTACGAACTACGAACTAAAAACTACGAACTACAAACTACAGACTATGTTATTTTCCCGGAACGTAACTGGGGTAGCAATTCTCCTTTGGAAAAAAGCCTTCGTGAACCTTTGAATCTTCGTTTTCTTTGTGTGAGTCCTCCTTCTCTTTTCACCCGGAAAAGCTTTCCTTTCACACAAACTACAAACTACAAACTACAAACTACGAACTACGAACTACGAACTATGAACTACGAACTACGAACTATGAAGGTTACTACCTCGGTTCCTTTTCTTTATCCGAAAGAGACAATAATTCAATAATTTAGTAACTCAATAAAAAAGCTTTCTTCTTATGAAATCAATTTTTATTTCCCTTTTCATTTTAAGTACAGTCTCTTCAAACGCACAACCGGTGAAGGTTCACGGGCAATTGCATGTAGATAAAACGCAATTAAAAGATCAGTATGGAAACGACGTGGTCTTGCGCGGAATGAGTTTTGGCTGGCACAATTTCTGGCCGCGGTTTTATAATGCAGGAGCGGTAAGAACATTGCACAAAGATTGGGGCGCAACAGTTGTAAGAGCCGCAATGGGCGTGGAACCTAAAAATGGTTATATCGAAAATCCTGAGTGGTCGAAACAAACGATTGAAGCGGTGGTAGATGGCGCTATCAAAGAAGGAATCTATGTGATCATCGACTGGCACAGCCATCACATCAGGCTGGACGAAGCCAAAACTTTTTTTAAAGAAATGGCAGGGAAATATCATCAATATCCCAACATCATTTATGAAATTTTTAATGAGCCGGAATATGATTCGTGGGCCGATGTGAAAAATTATTCCACGCAGGTAATTGCAACCATCAGGGCGATTGATTCCAACAATGTTATCCTGGTCGGTTCTCCCCATTGGGACCAGGATGTCAATCTTCCGGCTGATGATCCGATCACCGGTTTCAAAAACCTGATGTACACTTTGCATTATTATGCAGCAACCCACAAACAGGAATTGCGCGACGAAGCAGACTATGCCCTGAAAAAAGGGTTGCCGCTTTTTATTTCAGAATCGGCAGGAATGGAAGCAACCGGAAACGGGAAGATCAATAAAGAAGAATGGCAAAAATGGATCGGCTGGTCAGAAAGAAATAAAATAAGCTGGATCACCTGGTCTGTTTCCGATAAAAATGAAACATGCTCTGTATTGCAGACCGGCGCTGCTTCAGATGGAAACTGGAATGAAGGCGATTTGAAAGAATCAGGAATTATGGCAAGGGAATATTTAAGAACTTTTGCAAAGAAGAAAAAATAGAATCGCCAGAACAATCGCGAAAGCCAATCGTCAGGTGTTCATTCCTGATTACCCGATCACTGGCCACTTTTTACTAACCAATAATCAATAATTAATTTTCCATTTTACCCTTTAGATTTGTAACCAAAATTCCCATTCTTGATTTTATTGTATCATCTTTTTCTCATCGTTTATAAAGCAGGTATCCATCTCGTTTCTTCGTGGAATCCAAAAGCAAAATTATGGATCGAAGGGAGGAAAAATCCCGTAGAGACGTTTGAAAAAACGTCTCAAACGTCCGGGACGTTTAAGACAGAAACGTTTGAAAAAACGTCTCAAACATCAGGAACGTTTAAGACAGAAACGTTTGAAAAAACGTCTGAAACGTCAGAGACGTTTTTTCAAACGTCTCTACGGAAAACCATCTGGATGCATTCCGCCAGCCTTGGCGAATTTGAACAGGGACGTCCTGTTTTACAAAAGATAAAAGAGATCTTTCCCGATGCCAATATGGTAATCACATTTTTCTCTCCTTCCGGTTTTGAAATGGTAAAAAACAACAAAGATTTCAAAAACATTTTTTACCTGCCAATGGATTCCAAATCAAATGCAAAAAAATGGATGGACATGATAAAACCCGACCTGGTTCTTTGGGTGAAATATGAATACTGGCATTTTTATTTACACGAAATCAAAGACAGGAAAATTCCTTTGCTGATGATCTCCGGCATTTATCGCAGCAATCAAATTTTCTTTAAATGGTATGGAGGTTTTTACCGGAAAATGCTGGATTCCTTTACGCATTTTTTTGTGCAGAATGAAGATTCAAAAATGCAGCTGGAAAAAATAATTCCGGAAGAGAAAATTACAGTTTCAGGAGATACAAGATGTGACCGTGTGATCAACATTGCTGAAAATTTTACAGATGTAGCGGGTATCAGAGAGTTTTGTGGCAACAGCAAAGTGATTGTTGCGGGAAGCACGTGGGAAGAAGATGAAACCGAATGGACTCATTTTGTAAGAAAACATCCTGAAATAAAATTCATCATCGCGCCGCATGAAATAGATCCTGAAAATTTGCATGATGTGAAAAAAGAATTTCCGCGCTCTGTTTTTTATTCCGAGTGGGTGAAAGAGATGGCCGGCAAGCCGGCAACCGACGAACAACAACCCAATTGCCTGATCATTGATAATATTGGAATGCTGTCGAGATTGTATTTTTATGCAACCATAACCTACGTGGGTGGCGGCTTTGGCTCTGACGGACTTCATAACATCCTCGAAGCGGCGGTGTATGGAAAGCCGGTAATTTTCGGGCCCGAATATGACAGGAATTTTGAAGCGGAAGAAATGATTTCCTGTTCCGGCGCGATCAGCATCTCCAATGCAATCGAGCTGGAAAAAACGGTAAATGATCTGTTGAACAACGAAGAAGATTTGAAAAGAAGAAGCGAAGCAGCGAAAAAATATGTTTATAAAAATGCCGGCGCTTCGGATAAAATTATTTCGTTTATCCAAAAACATCAACTGCTCTGAAACTTCGATGGCAACTGATTTTTGAAAAATAAAAATTCTCTTTAAAACTTCGTTTACTGTGAAGAAGGGTCGGAACGCTTAGCGGTCTAAACCATATCTTATTAATCGTTCAGGTCGCCCAACAAAGCGCGCCGGCCGTATCGTCATTATTTTTCGGAAAGCAATTCGTTGACGATCTCGTTGAATTCTTTTTTGAATTCAGTATAATGTTCTCCCGTTGCAGGGCCACTGAAACCCGCCTGGATCTTTCGGATATTTCCTTTTCTATCTACAAAGATGGTGGTTGGAAATGCGTTGATGCTTTCCAGCTGAGGCAAGGTTTTTTCTGCATTTAATGAATCGGAAACTGTTACGCCTGTTATCAGGATCGGGTACTGAACATGAAATCTCTTCTTGAAAGGAAGCAGATCTTTTTGAGACGTTTTGAAATCTGTGGTACGCTCATAAGCGAGACCAATTATCTCCAATCCTTTGCGGTGATTTTTGTTGTAATAATCGCTCAAAAATTTGGTTTCGTCCATGCAATTCGGGCACCATGAACCGAGGATCTGAACCACCACTACTTTATTTTTAAATCGTTTATCATTGATAGATACCTCGCTGCTGTCGTTGCTGTCGGGAAATGAGAAATTTAATTTTCCCGCGCCGGGCTTTAGTTTCGTCATCGAAAATTCATCCTCGGGTTTGGCATTTTCATTTCTTGTTGCAGACCAGTCTTCAATGCTCCTGGCGCCTGAATAAAATTTGCCTCCCGAAATTTTATTGGCGTTATCAATCTTCGCGATAAACAAATAAGAATGCGCGCCATCAAAAGTAGAAAGCTTTAAACTATCGCCACTGACAACACCTTCAAGAAAGCGATAGTCGCCTGTTGGATCCAAAAAAGTTCCGGTAAGATAAGAGCCTTTTTGAACAAACTCTGCAACAATATTGCTTACGTGGTTGTTCTCTACAAAATCGGTTGACCATCTTCCTGAAATATTGGCAACCGGTGGTTTCGAAGTTGTAAACCTCTTTTCATTTCTTATTGCCGTGAAAGGTAACATCTGCGTTCTTTTTCCATATTGCTTTATCCAAAGTCCTTCCAGATTTCCATTGCCTAAAATTCTTGCTTTGAATCCTGACTCAAAAAAAGGCATTTGAATAAACACAGAATCGCCGCGGGTTTCAACGCTGTCAACCAACAAATGTTCTTTTCCGTTGATCACATAAATGATCTGTTTTCCGGCAGAATCTTTTGTTTGAAAAGTAAAAGGAATTCGATGTCCGTCTGCACGATTGATCGTTGCGCGCCACATTCCATTTTTTAATAAAGAAGTTTGAGCAGAAGCAGAAAATAAACCAAAATTGAGAGAGAAAAATAATACGGATTTATAGAAAACCAACCTTGATCTTTTTATCATCTTTTCGACTTGTTTTAAAAATTAGGGACACAATTTAATCAATAAACGACATGCTTCATGGAAAGAGAAGCAACAATTAACAGTAAACAAACTTTTAAAGAAATTGTTTATTCGCAAAAAACCCAATCAACTTTTGGCAATCTTTTTATAGCTGACGGCGATTCCTTTTATCAACGAAGAACTGAATCCCTGGTGTTCCATTTCGTTCAAACCTGCAATAGTGCAGCCTTTTGGCGTAGTTACTTTATCAATTTCCTGTTCCGGATGCGAGCCTTTTTGTAGTAATAATTCTGCAGCACCTTTCACAGTTTGCTCTACAATTAAGCTGGCAGTATTTACATCAAAACCGATTTCAATTCCGCCTTGTATACTGGCACGAATGAAACGCATGGCATATGCGGTGCCGCATGCACCAAGGATCGTGGCCGCTTCCATTAATTTTTCATCGATCACTACCACTTTTCCAAGAGTAGAAAATATTTGTTTTACCAATTCAATTTCTGTGGTTGAAGCGTTGGTAAAACTTAAGCAGGTCATGCTTTGTTCAATAGAAATTGCCGTGTTAGGCATTGCTCTGAAAACAGGAATTTTCTTTTGAATAATGTTTTCAATGTCTTCGATCAAAACGCCGGTGACCACAGAAACCAAAATATGTTTTTGAGTTAGCTGATCTTTAAAGCCATTCAATACATCGCTTACCTGGTAAGGCTTTACAGCGAGGATCACCAATTCGCTGTTCTTTACAGCCTCAGCATTTTCAGAAGTGATCTTCACTCCTTTTTCCTGCAATTTTTCCAGTGTTGAAAGATTTCTTTTAGTGATCGTAATGTTGGACGGTCTGCAGAATTTACTTTTTAATAATCCTTCGGCAATTGCAGACCCCAGGTTTCCGCCACCGATAATGGCTATTTTTTTAGACATAGTTGGATGAATTATTCAATGATATTTTTACAAAGATGAAGGTTTGAGATTGAATAATATGAAGAATAGAAAAAATTAGAATTTTTGAAAAAAGAAGAAGGGAAAAATTATTTTTATTAAAAAACCGGGCACAGCGCCTGTTTTCGGTCGCCATTGAAAGTATTGTAGAATCCTTTGTCCAGAAGATTGAATTCATCAGCGCCCAGCGAATGATTGAAATTTTTCAAAGAAGAAGTGGTTACGTCGTAGCTAAACGTAAAGCGGATATTATTGATTTGCAATCCAACCATTGGAATGACGGCATCACCGTAACGATAAAATAATCCGCCGGTGATCAGTTTGGAACCATCGCCGGAAAGATTGTAAGCTGCATTCATGCCAATCACCATTTCACTCGCTCTGGCCATTCTTGTATAATAAGCCGCAGGATTGATGATCACCTTATCCGTCATTTTAAAAATCCCGTTGATAAACCCAATGTGACGGATGTCAATCCTGCTGGCGTCTGTTTCATCAAAAAAAGTTTCTTTGGGTTTGTTCACGTGTTGGATGGAATAACCTGCATTGATGTAAACATCTTCTGTAGGAAAATAGGCATAATTCATCCCCGCCTGCATATCAAAATAACTGACGCTGTTGTTTACAATCTGCACCGAAGTAGGCAACGTAGCATCAAAAAATCTTCCATCAAACTGGTCGGGAAACGTAAGCTTGCTTTGATCAATTCTTTTATTGGCCCAGCCAACATTAAAACCAGCAGTAAGCAAGCTGCTTAGGCCCAGAATTTGATGATAGGCAACAGAAGCATAAATCTGTGTTGACGTAAGGCTTCCTGTGCCGGCAACATCCCGAAGAATAACGCCACCCAAACCCATCCAGCCTGTTTCAATTTTGTTGCGGAAAACCTGTGCATCTCCGTAAATACTCATGGTTTTGTAGGGCGTTGCCATGATGCTTGAATATTGATTTCTATAAGATGCGCCAAGGCGGTAATCTGCGTCAGGAATAAAACCGGTGTTGGCAGGATTGGTAAGGAGCGGATTATTAAAAAACTGTGAGAAATGCAGATCCTGGGCAAAAGCCTGCTGCATTCCGGTGAAGGAGCAAATAAGTAGAAATAATATTTTAAAATTTCCTTTCATTCTAACGCAATAAAGTAATATCGCCGGTTTTTCTCACTTTCTGTCCATTGGTAAAAGTTACATCAAGCGTATAAGTATAGACATCCATCGGTTGCAATTTTCCATTGAAGGTGCCATCCCATGAACTCTTCAAATTGTTGCTTTCAAATACTTTTTGTCCCCAACGATTGTAGATATTCCAATCCATTTCTTTGATACCAAAACCTACTACACGAATTGTACCGTTTGCACCAAATTTTCCCGGCGTAAATGCGGAAGGAACATCTACCAAAGGCCTTATCAATGAACGAACATTCATACAAGTATCATCAGAACAGCCAGCGTCATTGATAGCTGTAAGGCAAACATTATAGATGGCAGTAGCATCGAAAATATGGGACGGGTTTTCCAAAGTAGACGTGTCGCCATCGCCAAAATGCCATAAATAATGAGTAGCGCCGGTTGATTGATTCGTAAAATTCGTAAAGGTATTTTCCTTCGGCTCTGTAGGACTGAAAGAAAACGAAGCGGTTGGAATCGGGCTTACGGTAATCGTAAAAGTAGTATCATCCACCCTGTTACAAGAGGTGGAGTCATACGCTGTTAATCTTACCCTGTAAGTACCGGTTTGGGTATAAAGATGGGTTGGATTATCATCGGTAGAAGAAGTTCCATCACCAAAATCCCAGCTAAAATTCAATCCACCTAAAGAATTATTGACAAATACAGCATTGTAAGGAACGCATCCATTTGGAGGAGTACTAAACGAAGCCCTCACTTCCGGTGAAAGACGAATTGTTTTCACCGTATCTGCGGGAGAATTACAATATGTACTATCGTTAAGGCTAAGGGTAACTTTATAAGTTCCGGGGCCAGCAAAAGTATGGGTTACTGGCCGGGTTGTTTCCACTACCAAAGGTGTATTGTCTCCAAAATCCCAGGTAAAAATATTCGGTTGAAAAGTGCCTCTTACTGCCGTTGACGTATTGGTAAAATCGTAAGTCAGATTGGTACAAGGCGGCAGTTTATTAGAAATAAAATCAAGAAAAGCTTTATTATCACCTACACGGATATGCTTGTAAGAAGTATCTGAAATGTTGCACGTAGTGCTATCGATCGTAACCAGCATTACCGGATAAAGCCCGGTTTTGGTATAGGTATGAGAACTTGCAGGAACTGTAGTAGTGTCGCCTGTTCCATCACCAAAATACCAGTAGTAAAGTTTCCCTTTTTTCAATGTGTCAGAAAAGTCGACACGCAAAGGAACACAACCGGATGTATCATTGGAAACACCGTCAATGGAAGTATGCAAAGCAGATTTTACACCTGAAAAATCCATTTCTATTTTCAACATTCCCAGGTTGCAGGCGCCGTTCTGACCTAAAGAGGCATTCGCTCTTGACCACGCACCGGGAGTTCCGGGGAAAGCAACACTTTTAAAACAATTGGCACAAATCGCCTGGTAAATCACTCCATTCCGGTCGAAGCGGCTGGTTCCACCATCCACGTGATCGCCAAAAGTTACAGGAGGCGTTCTGCCCGGAGGATCTTCCTGGCCAAAAAAAGTTCCGTAAAGCAGTGAATCAACATTTTTTCTTAAAACGATAAAATAAAAATCACTTCCCGAAGCATCTGTTTGTGGTTTGATCGCATTGGGTGTCACAGGCATTCCTTTTGTGTTTCCGCCCAAAAATGCTGCGTTTGGTTTTCCTCCCCAACCAGATACATACACATTTTCACAACGATCCACAAGGAAAGCAGTTGGAGAAATATTGGGCACAAAAGAATTAGGAGATCCGAAAACAGTTGAATACACGTAACCTGACAGATCAGGTTTTAATTTCGAAATAAATTGTTTTGATTTTGGATTAGAGTAAGCCGCATTGATCACAGGCATATCTCCTTCAGAGGTTCCCATAATGTAAATAAACCCGAATTTATCTGTTTCGATTCCGTAGATCTGGTCGCCTTTGCTGGTTCCAATGTAAGTGCCTCTGATTGCGGAAGTGCCGATATTGTTCAATTCTACTACAAAACCGTCACAAGGGTCTGAATTACCGAGACCCGGGCTGGCTGATTTTATTACTCCGCTGGAAGGAATTGATTTCAAAAAATCGCTGCTTGCGGTGCCACCGGCAACATAAACACTTCCGTTATCACCAAGCGTGAGAACATAGGCTGCATCATCGCCGCTGCCACCCAATAGTGTGCTGAATAAAACTGAATTGCAATCAGGATTTAATTTTAGTACAACTGCATCCTGCTTACCGGCAAGCCGCGATTGAAAAGCACCGGCAGTTGTCGGGAATGCACCATCATCTATTGAACTTCCACCAGAAGAGGAACAAGAGGCTAAATAAATATTATTGGCGCCATCCAACAGCACTTCACTTCGTGCATCATCACCATAATTCCTTTTAAGTGACTGAAGTTGTTGCAAGCTTTCTCCGCCAATGTTTACACCATCATCGCCCGCACCACCGATTATCATGGAGCCAATGATAGCGCTTCCGGTAGCATTTAATTTGGTAACAACAATATCATATCCTCCCCCTTTTCCATCCCTTGTTCCCGGATAATTGGAAGAATTGGTGCGACCTGCAATTACCAGGTTTCCGGCAGGATCTTCGATCAAACTGTGAGGTTGGTCTTCTCTATCACCACCAATATAGGTTGCATAAAGACGACGTCTTCCATCTGCTGAAAGTTTTATAATTCCTATGTCCCAATCTCCGGAAAATGATTTGTTGTAAGCGTTATCCGAAACCGGAAAACCTTTTGAAAATACAATGCCACCGCCATAAAAAGAACCATCTTTTCCGTATGTAGCGGTGAACCCCCAGTTATCTGCCGTACTACCGGAATAACTAAAAAATATCAAAGTAGGGTCTATGATCAGCGTTTTTGAAGGATCATAACCTTTCACTTTAAACTTCACCACATCCCCTTTGATAACATAGCGGCATTCCAGTTCCTCTTTCTGACCATCGCCGGTTTGATAAGTATATGGTTTTAATTCTCTGCTGACTCCGAGAGAAGTAGTTACATGAAGCTCGCGGTTTTTGATGGAAAGATTTTTGGCGCCTTTATATTTCATCGCAATATCATCAATCTTAGCGCCTGGGTTAATGATAAAATCATATTTCAAATTGCCCGCATCGTCCACATAATACCGAACATCGATGCCGGGATACATATTTTTATACGTAACGCCGAGATAAATTTTACAATTGGAAGCCCATTTGCTTTTATCATTGCCGATAAAATAATTATTGACGGAAGGAACGGCTTTATCAGGAATAATTTCTGTGGCATGCGCATTTAAAAATTCGACAGAATAAAAATCCTGCCGCACGCTGGAATTCTTTATGTTCCTCTTTGCATTTCCTGTAGATGCTCCCCCATGCATTTTTATCTTGATGTTTTCAACATCATCAGGATTATATTGAGCAATAGTAAATCCATTTTGAGTTAAAAAAAATGAACCGCTTCCTGCACTGCTAATGAATTTCACCTTCTGATCCCATTGTCCTTTATTTTCAATAAACTCTACCTGGGCCAACAAATTCTCCGCGAAAAAGAAAGTTGTTACCAGTAAACAAACAAATAAAGGATATTGTTTCAGAGCTTTCGACAAGAACATTTTTAAAAAAAATTAAATTGAAAAGAAATCACTAAGGGTGCGAAAAAAAGAAAATCAGTAATCAAAAATAAATTTACGAAACAATTATCAGAAGCGTTTCAATTTAAATTTTTGATTTTTGTTTTAATAGCTTCTTAACATAACACCTTAATAAAAACCAAGTTATGAAATTTTACTCCAGGCAGTTTTCCCTTTTTCACTTTGCAAAAAACTTTTCAGGCACTGGTTTTCAGAGGAGGATAAGGATGGATCTTCAGAAATTATTTTTTCAGCAGTGAGTCGTGCGGCTTCCAGAATTTTTCTGTCTTCAATGATATTGGCTAATTTAAAATTAAGCAAGCCACTTTGCCGTGTTCCTTCTATATCGCCCGGGCCACGGATCTCTAAATCTTTCTCTGCAATTTTAAAGCCATCGTTCGTTTCGCACATAATCTTCAAACGTTGTTTTGCATCAGCAGACAATTTCACTTTTGTAGAAAGAATACAATAACTTTTTTCATTTCCGCGTCCCACTCTTCCGCGCAACTGGTGCAATTGCGGAAGCCCAAATTTTTCCGCACTTTCAATTACCATCACACTGGCATTGGGAACATTTACTCCCACCTCAATCACCGTGGTAGAAACCATAATATTTGTATCACCTTTTACGAAGCGATCCATGTTCGTCTGTTTCTCAATTGCTTTCTGCCTTCCATGAACCATGCTGATATAATAATTCGGTTCCGGAAAATAAGCTTTCACTTCTTCATAGCCACGCATCAGATCTTCAAAATCCAGCTTTGCAGATTCTTCGATCAGCGGATAAATAATATACGCCTGCCTTCCTTTTTGAATTTCTGATTTGATAAAATTCATTACTTGTGGGCGCGCATATTCCATTCGATGAACGGTCGTTATCGGAATTCTTCCCGGCGGCATTTCATCCATAATACTATAATCCAGGTCGCCATAAGCGGTAAGCGCAAGCGTACGCGGAATTGGTGTTGCGGTCATTACAAGAATATGTGGATTGATCTCATTTTTGTCCCAAAGTTTCGCTCTTTGTGCCACACCAAAACGATGTTGTTCGTCAACGATGGCAAGACCTAAATTTTTAAACTGAACTGCTTCTTCAATTAAAGCATGCGTTCCAGTTAATATCGTGATTTCTCCTTCCTTGGTTGCTCTCAATATTTCTTTTCGCTTTTTTGCAGAAGTCGATCCGGTAAGAACTTCAACTTTTACAGGAATATCTTTCAACATGGTTTTCAGGCTTTCAAAATGCTGACGCGCCAATATTTCTGTAGGTGCCATAAAACAACTTTGATAACCATTATCTGCTGCTATCAGCATTGCCATTAGGGCAACCATTGTTTTTCCGCTTCCTACATCTCCCTGCAAAAGCCGGTTCATTTGTTTCCCATTTCCCAGGTCTTTCCGGATCTCTTTCAAAACTCTTTTTTGTGCACCGGTTAATTCGAAAGGCAAGTGACGATTGTAAAACTCATTAAAAAGATTGCCAACTTTTGAAAAAACCAACCCTTTTGAAAAAGTATTTCTCTTAAACCGGATCAAACCCATTCGCAATTGAGACAAAAAAAGTTCTTCAAATTTTAGTCGTTTTACTGCATTTTCATAGTCTGTTTGAGAAGCTGGAAAATGAATGTTCTTAAAAGCATCAAATCTTTTTACCAAACGAAATTTTTCCAAAATATCAGACGGTATATTTTCAGGAATATCTTTTTCCGAAAGCATCTGGAGCAAAGTAAAAGTGAGGCTTCCCATTTGCCTTCCTCCCATGCTTCTTGCTTTTAATTTTTCTGTGGCGGGATAAACCGGTTCCAGAAAACTTTTCGCATTTTTATTTTCTTCGGTCAAAATCTGCATTTCCGGATGAGTGATTTGTGGCGTGCTCATGAAGAATCCGGCTTTGCCAAAAACGAGAAAAGCTTTTCCGATCTGAAGTGTTTTTTCAATCCAGTTGATTCCCTGGAACCACACCAATTCCAATTCTCCGGTTCCATCATAAAGTGTCGCTACCAATCTTCTTCCGCGTCTTTCTCCCAGAGTTTCTACCGAAGTTATTTTGCCTTTTACCTGTACGTATTCTGTTTGGGAATTGATCTGACTGATTGGAGTGATTTGTGTACGGTCAATATGCCTGAAAGGAAAATATTGCAACAGATCATTGAAAGTAAAAATTCCGGCTTCTTTCTTTAAAATGTCGCCTCTGACAGGCCCCACGCCTTTTAAATATTCTATTGGATTACTTAATATGGAAGCTAAATTAGTAATGATGATTCTCTTTTTTGTCGATTAGAATTCATACAAATATAACAAGTTGACACAATAGAATTTTCCTGAAAATTAATGGAGTTACACAATAAAAATCCCATTTTTTTGTTTTACATAAGATTAAAAAATTTTTGATTTTTTTCTGTTAAAAACAAGTGTTTCAGGGATTAGAAGAAGCAAAAAAAGACGTATGTAAAGTATCTTTGCATTGCATTTAAAAAATCAAAAAATCCATTTTTTAAATCAAGTGCCAGACTAACAGGAATATAAATATTCATTGAACTTTCTGTTCAATAAATACTTTTAACATCATATTTGAAAAACCTAAAACCCGAATGAAAAACACATTTAAGAAATCCTATTTGCCCTTATTGCTGCTATTTGTTTTCCTGATCCCGTTTTCTTTTATTTCTGCCAGTTTTAAACCGGCAAAAACAGGTAAAGCATCGCTGGAAACTACTGCTGTTGCAGATTCTGCAGAAGGAAACAGTGTAAAAACATTTCTCTATGACAGTTTGCAATTAAAAGACCTTGGCTTATCAAAACAAGCTTTTATTGAAGGTGTAAAAGGTTATAATTATTTACGCTCACAAGGAAAATTAAATAATGATCATATTTTGTCTATTGCAGATTT
>Ga0157371_10003909_pt1 | contig 13261 bp, 10 predicted proteins | sample C45metaG_FD_113462 | JGI IMG/M metagenome (GOLD analysis project Ga0157371, IMG submission 113462) | Corn rhizosphere microbial communities from Kellogg Biological Station, Michigan, USA - C4-5 metaG | ecosystem: Host-associated > Plants > Roots > Rhizosphere > Soil | place: USA: Michigan... | reverse complement strand
TTATGCGCCTACGCCGGTATACAGGGGGAGCTGCGGCACGAGGGCTACATCGACTCCTGGCTCGGCCTGCTCAAGGCTGACAAACGCGCGATCTTTCGCGCCAGTGGTCACGCCCGAAGCGCCTCGGAATATGTACTCAACCTGGAACAGCAACTGAAGCGAGCGGCCTTGGACGACTCACTCTGCATGAACGATGGAGTTTGATCGTTACCTCACCGCTACAATCGCATCACAGGGTCCAACGCGAGTTGGGCCCTTTTTTCTGCGCCCAGAAAAAATCCCCCAAAGCGTGGGGGGCTGAAACAAAGAACAGGAGATAAAGCCATAACCGCAGTACGCCGTTATGTATCCAAATTTTCCGCCAGATAATCCACCAGCTCGAGCGGACTCCGGCTGTCGATCACCTTGTAGATCAGATCGCGTTTACTGCGCGGCAACTTCTTGACCACGCTCTTCGCCGAGGCCCTGACGGCTTCGTCTGTTCCATGGATACGTGCCGCGAGCAGAAGCACGAGCGTGGCGTCAGTGAGGTTCATGGCAAGACCCGATAAAATTCGCACCGAAGTGTACCGACACTTTCCTTTTTCGTACCAGCACGCGCATCTAATAAAACGGCACCAGGATAAATCGATATTCCGATTGCCGCACAAAGGGAAACGCGTCAAAAGGATCGGTAAGGGTTGGAAGGGAATGGGGAGTCAAGGGTAAGAGCCCTATCCGAAAAGGCTAAAAGGCCATTGACCCTGCTATTTCCCGGGAGGCCACGATGCTCAGCCTGTTTCGCCACAAAAGGCAGAAGCCCTCTCCACCACCAACCGTGAGCGTCGCCGAAGGTTACCTGCCCATCGCGTCAGCTCACAGCTTGTTAGCTGCGGAGTACCGCCGCCAGTTGCTCGATCGCATCTGGCAGTACACCGCCCTCTCCCACGCGCAGTTCATCCAGCTCTATTTAAATCCGATCCATCGCTACGCCGAACAGGTCCAGCAACTCCCGGCCAGCGAGACGCACCACCATGCGTATCTCGGCGGTATGCTCGACCATGGACTGGAACTGGTCGCCTGTAGTTTGAAACTGCGCCAGTCGTATCTGCTGCCCACCGGCGCTGCGCCCGAAGACCAAGCCGCCCAGGCCGATGCCTGGTCGGCGGGTATTGCTTATGGCGCCCTGTTGCATGACATCGGCAAGATCGCCGTGGACCTGCTGGTCGAACGCCAGGATGGCCGTGTTTGGCATCCTTGGCAGGGCTCCCTGGATCAGCCCTACCGTTTTCGCTACCTCAAAGGGCGCGACTATCACCTGCACGGCGCCGCCGCAGGCTTGCTCTACACCCAAATTCTCGACCGCCCAATCCTCGATTGGCTCAGTGGATTTCCGTCGCTGTGGGCCAGCCTGCTGTATGTCCTGGCGGGCCAGTACGAACGTGCCGGCGTGCTCGGTGAGTTGGTCATTCAGGCCGACCGCGTCTCCACCGCGCAAAACATAGGCGGCAATCCAAGCAAGGCGCTACAAGCACCGATTCATTCATTGCAACACCACTTGATCAACGGACTGCGTCATCTGGTTCAGCACGAACTGAAACTCAACCAGCCAGGTGCCGCGGGATGGCTGACCCAGGACGCACTGTGGCTGGTCAGCAAAACGGTCACCGACAAGTTGCGAGCATACTTGCTGTCGCAATCGATCGAAGGTATTCCCACGTCCAACATCGCGGTGTTCGACGAATTGCAATCCCATGGGCTGGTCGAGTCCACCCCGGAAGGCAAAGCCATCTGGAATGCGCTCGTGGCACAGGGAAACTGGCAGCAGAGCTTTACCTTTCTGCGCCTTCAACCGGCGTTGATCTGGGGGTACGAAGACCGGCCTGAGGCTTTCAGCGGAACGGTAAGCGTGGCAGCCGATGACCACCCGACTGACGCTCCGGTATCACCACCGCCGAAGGCAGTCAGTACAAGGTCAACTCAAAGCCCATCGCATCCCGATCCAATGACGATGGAAGATGCCGACTACCTCGGAACGTTGCTGGACATGTTCGAATTGGCAGACCCCGAGGTCACTGATGCACCGTCAGAAAGCATTCTCGAAATCCCACCCCCCCTTTCGAGTAACCCTGGTCAGGTTTTCCTGAATTGGGTCAAAGAAGGCATCCAGAGCCACAAGCTGATCATCAACGACAGCAAGGCTAAAATCCACACGGTGAGCGGTAGCGTGTTTCTGGTCACGCCGGGACTTTTCCAACGCTACGCGCAGGAGTTTCCTGGTATCTCACAGAGTGCCGATCAAGAGATCGAAGAATGGCGTTGGGTGCAGAAGCAGTTTGAGAAGCTGAAGGTTCACAAAAAGCGAGGCGACAGTCAGAACATCTGGATATGCCAAGTGCAAGGCCCGAGGAAGAAAACCACCTTGAAGGGGTATCTGATTGAGGTGCCAAAACTATTTTTTGAATTGCCCCCTCCCGATAATCCTTTTCTTAAAGTCGAAACAAATTAAATTTTCGAAGTGGCCCAGATGTCGGAGATTGAGAGGCTACCAAGCGGTTCGACGATGCTGTGGAAAGCCGACCTTGACCTTTTGAAGGCTCCGAACAACTACTTTGGGGTGATAGCTGCGCTTGACGGCAGGCACCTACCTGCCAAAAGCTGACTGTAGATAGGTATCCGCTGATGCCCTACGCTTGTCGATGCCGCAAGGTGCTTCGAGAGATGGGAATCGTCGATGAGTTGCCAGGCCAGTTTGACAAGGGTGCTCTGGTACCTCTGCCCGCCTGCCGGCGCACCTCTGAAGAAAAAATTGAAGCGGTGCTACGCTGCAGGACGAATGGCATGAGTCAGAAAAGAAACGTTGGATACCTTGGCATACCGACATCGACGGTGCATAGAATCTGGAAGCAGCAATCCTGATCGGCGATCCACAATTTATCCTGAAATACGTGATTTCGGCCTGTCGGATGATGGTTGAGCCGATCTCTCATTGCCCCCTTGAAATGGCGAATTATGCTCATATGCTCATGATTAATATCAATATATTTATAGAACCTCAGTATAGGCGTTTCTAGATAGAGCGTTTGGTAGCTGGTACAAAGCTTCAACGTTGAAGGAGTTGAGGTAAGTACCATGATTGAGTTAGCTCGCGAGATTGCTGGTATGGAACCTGGCAAAGTTATCGCTTTACTGGCATTTGCAGCTTTTGCTTTGGCCTGGAAAGCGTTGTCTGTCCTGGAAGCCCACTCCAAGAAGAAGGATAAGGACAAATGAGGCCTTGGTCGCGGATGCCCGCCTGGTGGTCGAAGGAGATCTCAGACTTGCACGGAGGAGCAGCGTCCGGACGCTCCCAGGCACTCCTACGTGTCATGCTCGCACTGGCGACAATGACCCCTAACGGCAAGTCGTACAGCGTGACCTCTTCGGTCAGCGTCTTGATGGACAGAACCGGCCTGAGCAGACCGATGGTGCGAGTAGCCATTGCTGATGCAACCCAGCGCGGCTGGATACGCCATACACCAGGCGGAGGCACGCAAAAATCCGAGTACACGTTGGTGTGCCCGCACTTTGAGGCTGAGGAAGACGGCTATTACTACAAAATCCCAAATGTAGAGGTGGTGAGCCTGATCCCGAAAATTTCGCACCGCGGCGAGAAAGCCCTGGCAGCGCTGAAGATCTACCTAATACTGCTCATCGTCAGGCCCAACCATTCACGGGTATCACTCATCAACGTGGAGAACCTGCGCGACCGGGCTGCAGTGCAGTGGCACTCGATGCGCGATGCGCTTTCGATCCTCGCCACTCATGGCCTGATCATCGTCGACAAAGCGCCCGGCGACGAAGGGCTCCAGGTGAAGAACCAGTACATCATGCGCGGAAAGCTCGTGCGAGAAAGTATGCCAGCTTGAGCTCAAGTAACCCGTGACTTCTGGTGTAGGTGTGGTGCGAGTTGCTCTGGCCCCCTGCCGCTGGCTCGATAGCGGATCCAATTAGTGCGCCTTACATCTCAATTGCAGCGGCGAACGCGCCAGCGCCATCCCACACGGGGTAAGGGAGCCCTTTCACCTTCTTGTCCTCGACGAGGAAGGCCAGGCTATAGCGCGCGCGGGTGATCGCGACGTATAGCTTGTTTCGCGACTCCTCCGTTTTATCCTTGTCGAACACCTTGGCATTCCCGCCAACGAACTTCAGATGTTTATCTGGCGGGATCACGAGCACTCGATCAAAGCCTAAGCCTTTGCAGGAACCGAACGTGTAACAGATAAGGTTGCCCGGGAGATATCCAGCGCCGGTAGTTGACGACCAGCGCAGTACTTGGGGCTGAAAGGCTGCTAGGTAATCGCTCACCTGAGACTGCTTCACGATGAAGGTGCCATGGTGGTGCGATATCTCGTCTGGCACTTTCTCGACGCCCGATACCGTCTTGTCATACAGCCCCGGGTGGATCGTGTCGGAGAGGTCGCAGATTTCCTGGACGCACCTACGATTCTTCGGCATCGAATGCTTTTCGAACTTCATTTTCCCGACAAAGTAATCGACCTTCTGCTGAGGCGTCTGCGGAGCCTTATGGCCGAACGTCGTGGTGTAGATTGTCTGTCGAAAGTCGCCCACACAACAGATCGAGTCGACCATGACCTTGTTGAGTGATTTGATCACGTCGTAGTCCCAACCGACCAAATCCTGTACTTCATCAAAAAAGACTCTTTGATAAATTTCCTTTAACCGCTTGGCCGGGGCATTTTTGGATAGCTTCGCAATGAGGGCCGCAAGCTTTGCCAACAATCCGGAGTACGCCTTGGTTTTGCAGAACGTCAGGTAATGCAGCGGATTAATCGTGCCGTCTTCTGATTTTTCAGCTCTGCCATCAATGTAGTAGGTTGTACCTGGTATCAAGTGAGGGTTGTTCTCAGTGAACGAGATGGTCGTGATCCGGTCTGGAAATACCTCGCTCTGATAGGGACGTACCATATCTTCCAGGTAAAAAGAGAACAGCCCCTTGACGACGAAGTTCTCACAGCTGGCACCGTACAGTTCGACAAAACGAGCGCGCAGCTCTGCCTGATTATTGGTCGTGTAGGTGACTACAAGCACCCGCCCACCACCCTTGATGACCTCAATGGCGTCAGTAATGATCTTGTGCGTTTTCCCTGACCCGGCGCCGGCAATCCAGAGTTCGTTAGGCAAAATCGAGCACCTCGTCCAGGAAGACTGGGTACTTGAAGTCCAGGGCACCATCGAACAGTTTGACTGCCGAATCGACCTTTCGAGCGCCTTTACCGTTGCCCTTTACGCTTTTGAACCAACGGATCAGATTCTCCCTTCGATCCTCCAGAGTGACTTCTGTGTTGTAAATATTGAAGGTTTCCGTCGACAAGACTTCCTTCGCGAAAGCGTCAAGGGTCTTGATGTCAATTGCGTTGGCATAAATCATCGCAGGCTCAAGCGAAAATTCGGCGTTGTTCATCGACGAGAACAGCTGGATGTTAGGGAACGCCGCGTATTCCAGACGTCCTTGCACAACGTTACAGTTATAGTCGCCATCATTATCCCTGAGCACATGGATCTTGGTGCCGATCTCCTTGCCCACCTCGATGAACGTCTTGAACCCGACACCGCGCACCACGATGATATCGATCCCGTCCTGCTCAGGCAGTCGGTTATGTTTTCGCTGGTAGATTTTCTTGAGCACCAGTTCATCCGACGGCCCCTCGACCAGGATGACCTTGCCCGACAGTGCCACCCGCAAGGTGTCGTAGCCAGGGAGACGCTTGAGGGTCTTTACCACTTTGGGGTCTAGCGTGTGCAGCCTTTTGTACCCTGACTGCACAAGGCAAATCTTGTCGATACTCAGCTTGTTCAACACATACGAGCTGTGGGTGGTCAGGAACAGCTGCTTGTCGCCCCGCTGGGTTTCGATGTAGTGCACCAGCTTGTTCAGATTGGTGTGAGATAGATGGTTTTCGGGCTCCTCCATCATCACCAGATCGATGTCGTGGGATTTGTTCTGAATGGCCAGTTTGATCTGCACATTGCTCTGCTCACCCTTGCCGATGAAGTGAAACGGCACATCATCGACCTCAAGCTGCAGGCCGGTCTGGATGGAACCCGCTGGTAACGTACTTGCTGCAATGGTGAGCTTGCTATCAGTGATGAGGTGACCCGAATCAAGGCTGGCGTTAACCGTCTTGACCTCCCCGGAGTTGTTAAACACCTGCAGGTTTTCACGATAATTGAGGGTCAGCTTGACGAGCTCTTCCTTCGCCAAAGCGGTGTTGAGGATGCTCGATATGTACTGGTTCTTGCCCATGGTGGGGTGGATGCGTGTGGGGTCGATGTACAGCGCCTTGAACTTCTTGGCTATCGGCTTTATCGGGTTCCAGCCGAAATCGAGCCATTCCACCTTATAGAACTCGATCGGAATGCTGGTGATGTTCGGCTTGGTCAGCAGATGACTCTCGTACACAGCCTCCAGCGACGGGTCGAAACAGGCTTGAACCACGACGCCCTGGGCGTCAGCCTTGAGGCTGTTGTTCGAGCCTCGGTACTCAGGCACACCGTCAATGTAGGCCTCAATGATCAGATTGGGCAGGTGCTTGGAGCTCAAGTCGGAGGCGAGAAACCGAGTGACTGCGTCTTGATTGAAAAGATCAGGGGAGAATTCGCCGTTGAAGGGCCGTCCGCGATGGTTGTAATTGAGCACAATTTCCATCGCTTCCAGGATTGTGCTTTTACCGGCATTGTTGTCGCCGACGAAAATATTGACGTCGTCGTTGAACTCTAGAAGTTCGTCGCGGAATTTTTTGAAGTTGATCAGCTTGATCGATTTAACGTGCACTCTAAATCCCTCTAGACATCGTCGTGATGGCGCATCGCCACGGCTATTGAACGGTACCTTGGGTAACGCCGGCTGTCCATCTTACGAATGGCAACGACTACTAACTTACGGAGAAGGTTGGTCCGAGTGCAAAGACCATAATTTCATCCCCTATTCAGAAGCTGCCTTAGTTGCATCGCCATCTTGCTTTTTTTCCATATATTGAACCAGACCTCATTGGTCTGCCTTGCCCCTAAGCTTTGAACGCATCCTCCGCCGTAGCGCCACCGCGCGGATGCGAAAGAGGCAGAAGAGGTCGCGCTCGATGAGGAAGAAAACGACTTCCGGGTGATCAAAGCCCTCATTGACGCCATCAGGGGCTCGGGTTTCCTGCCTGCGCCTCTATCACGTACCAATGGGATGCCGGATGGTACCACCGTGGTATCGACCTACCTTGACGAGATACACACCACAAGCACGGCAAAATTTCTTCCTAGAATCACTCGGACACGCGTCGGCGAAAAGCACTTGAAGTCTCCTGAGTGGATGCTCAGCATGGAAATGCGCCACGGTGGTTCGAGTACCGTGAGGGCCTGTGCAGGACCCACGCAACCGCGAAATTGCCGACGAAAGACGAGGCGCAGCAACGGGTCACACAAGCGCTACTCGCGCCCACGGCGGTAGCCAACACCCCCGCTGATAATCTACATACATTCGGGCCTGAAGAAGATCTATCCCGTCTCACTGAAGGGCCGGCAATGGACTGCCCAACCTTCCAAAGCAGGCCTAGGCCATCCGCGCGCCAAAGAACCTCTTACGAGAGGTGAGCTGATCTTAATTTGCAACCTTCAGGCACGAAGGTAGCGGACGCGACATGCAGTAAGTGGAGATGTAGGCTGCACGTCCCGCACACTTGGTTACTCCATGAGTACACTGGCCTTCGAGTCCGTATCACCGCTTCCGACATGGACTCATCAGGTGATGGGTATCGCGTTCAGGTACACAGCTACTGCCCGCTGAAGGGGTACAAGCAGTGCCTCGCTCCATCCGACAGCATGTACTCCACGCGTAAGTCCTGCCGCCCAACAATCGCTGCCAACATAGGCCTACCATCTCGCCGAGAGGCCGCAAGCTTCTGCCACTCGCTGATATCCAGGCCAGATGGCGTCGGATGATCTTCAGGGTGCGTGTGCCACTCCCCGACATACCTGACCAGCCCGTTGCTATCTCGCCACCGGCGTTCGGCGATGCCTTGATGGCCATCGAGCAAGCGCTCGAAAAAGTACTTCAGTCGACGATCCTTTGGCGTGGGTACCGTGGCCTCTAGGATCTCCAGGTGGATACCACGAACATGACCAAGCAGAATGCCGCCCGCCTCTGCGTCGTTCACGCCTTGGATGTACCGCTCGAAGACTTCGATCACCTGTGGAGCGAAATACACAAGCCGTTCACTGGCTGGATCTTTCCAGACGTTTATGAACCGCATGCGGGGCACCCTGGTCGTGGAAGGATCGTGACATCCCCCGTGGCAGGATCATGCGCCCGGCTGATGACACGAGTGGATAAGGGGGCCCACAACGTGGCCCCTACCCAAGCCAAAGCAGCATCCAGGCCTAACGCTGCTGCCTGAACAGACACCGATGCAGGGTACGCTACGTACTGTCCCTCACAGCCTCCTCCAGCGAGGATCGGACTCACACCTCCGGCTACTGAAAGGAACCGCTGCTCGGCTTCGTAATCGCATAAGCAGCGGTAACAGCCCTCGGACCGATGCTGCTTGAGAAGCGCCCGCACTGCCTCACCAGAACCTTCAATCCAGACATGAAGGAACGGAGTCTGCAATCCGCCATTCGGCAGACTACCATTCGCTTGTTGACCAGCCAGCCAGTTCCCGAGGCCCTGCTCACCGGTCGCATCGATGATCAGGTCGAACCCTGCAAGGTTCACCGAAAATGCGTCCTCCGGAAGGGCCCTGACGTTTGCTGAGGGCATCCCGATTTTCAATTCTGTGACTAACCCTTGCGCCTTGTTCAGTTCTAACCGATTGGCGCCGAGTCGGTGACGTCCGATATTCCCAGGAGCAAGCTTCTGATTGTCGATCAGTTGCAACTCACCACCGCCCGTGCCGGCACCCGCCTTAACCAGCAAGTCCGCAAGGTAGCCGCCAATGGTTCCGCAGCCGACCAACGCAATCTTCTTGCCTGCAAGCGTTTTCTGCCCGGGAATGTTGCGCCCTACAATATATCGATCGTCCATCCTGACCATCTGCATCAACTCAATATGCGCTTCGAAGATAGGAGTCCCCTGATCCGCCTTGGATGTGCGTTTGTATTTCTGAAGATCTGTCACGAGAAACCCATACTGGATCGTAGGTGCGTCAATAACTACGACAATGGCTTGCTTGTCAGCACGGTAGGCCTTGATGATTCGGGCCAGGATCTTCCGGCGACATGGAGGATCCAGTTTCGATTGCCAGTCTAGAAGCTCACCGACAGTCTTTGGTGGCCAGGCACCAATCAAAGGACGAGGAGGAACCTTCGTCGTGATTTTTGCTGTGACTCCAAGGAGCGCTTCGACGCGACCTGCTCGGTAAGCAAACTTTGATTCTGTGCGCGCCAGATCATCGGTGAAAACGAGCCCCTGCCCTTTACCCAGACTCAGCGCTGCCACTTCGCCAGATTCAGGCCTCTCGATGTCGGTGTAGCAGTAGTCACCACGCCAGAACGCGAAGAACTCCTCCTCCAGATCATCCACCCGCTCCTTGGCCATGATCTGGTCGAGAACGACCGCCGCCCGCTTCAGGGCAGCGATCGTTTGGCTGATAGGTCTGTACATGTCGAACACGACTGTCCCCTCCGCTACATAGCAAAGAAAACCATCCGGCCCAACATGCGGCGCAAAGGGAAGCAGAAGCTCCGACAACGGTTGCTGGAGAATGATCGTCGGGAACGAACGAAGCTCGCGGTCAATGAATACGTCGCACGGCACCAAACCAAAGCGCGTCTCCAGCGCGCCTTCCACTGCCAGGTAGCCCGAAACGTCCTGGGATTCCTTACGACGGAATCCCAGGGACTTAATTGATTGCAGCAGTTGAGGGATGACCATTGACCATCAACCCGACTTCGAACGTTTCAGCATTTCCAGTTCGCCGGGCTCCGGATCAACAGCCGCCATCGCCGCCGGCAGCGCTGCCACAGGCTTGTCATCAATCAGATCCGGCCGGTTCGGGAAACGATCACCCAACATCTCCCGCATCCAGCGACAAGCTGACACCTTTGCCTCAGAGCTCGCGTTGATCGAAGCATCAAGGTACTTCTCGAACGTTTCAAACTTCTCCGCCGCCGCTTGGAGCTCATCCTCGGACATCGCGGCCGTGAGGTAAACCTTGGAATCAATCGGGTTTAGAACGCCATCTCGCAGGGCCCTTGGGATGCCCCTCACTACATTGAGCAGTGCCTGGTCATCGCGCTTACTCTCAAGTTCGAAGAGTGGGCAGGCGGCCGCCATCAGCAGAATCGAGCTAGGCCCTTTATCATCCCAGTGCTGATCACGGAATCCCTTAATGTACCGGATCACCCGGCGCAACTGTTCGCCCTTGTCCTGCACCTCCAACTCGAACCACTCCTTCATCGCCAGAGGGTCGGACTTGATCCAGCCACGATCGCACGCGAGCAAGATCTTGTCGGACGGGAGCTTCTTCCAGCTCTGGGTGGCGGCAGTGGCATTGATACCGTCCATGACTGGAACGCCACGCGCGTCCATACCCGCCTTCAAGAGCATGTACTGCACATCAGGGATCGCATAGAGCGGCAGGTCGATATGTGCGTAAGTCGAGATCACGACCCGCATGCAGTTGGGTTTGCGCTCCAGTGACCAACCGTTGACGTCGCACAGCGGCTTCAGTACCTCGCGCACCGCATCGAAGAAGTCGTCAATCGCCAGATGGGGCTTCTCCTCCTCCTTCATGATGCTCAGCGGTAGGTACACCCCGTCGTCAACGTCAGACTGTTGCGGCGGAGTCTGGCACGGGCGATTCAGCGTCTTGTACGCCCAGGAGCCTTGGATGTAAAACTTCGGCTCACACGTCTCACCTTCGTAACCTTGGTCCCGCAAGGCTTGGGGTAGGCCATCCCGTAGTGCTTGGCGAATGTCCTTCCGCGCCGCGTCGATCTTCTGCTTCTCGTCGGTCGTGAGATCCAGGGACTTCAGAAATGTTGGGTGATCGACGACGGTTCCGTCGCCATCGGGACGGTCTTTGGTGGTGTACAGCAAGGGGCTCAGGTTGGGCATGAAACATCTCCAGTCGATGGCTAGTGAGCACCGTGCCTGTCTTCATGCTAACCCTCGCGATGGGAACCCTTTCCCAAGAACCAACCTCTTCCGTGCTGCCACAAACCGGCAATGGATTCGTAGTCAAATAGCGCGCAACTGTAGCGAAGCGGACACAAGCTGGATCCAATACTGCCAGACACCTACATCTTGTGCAATACATTGGACAATACAGGCAAAAAACACCACATATTGTGTAATCGCCACACATTGGCTGTACTTAGGTTGTGGCTGAGACCCTGAGAGCAATGCGCTGGGAGCAGCACCTTGATTACGACGGCTTCAGGCGAAGTGCCGATAACCGAATGCTCCCGACAACCCCACAGTTCGCTACTGGAATCGGCCCCTGTTAAGGAGGGAGCTCCAGCCGAGCGCACTCCCCCTCGAAAAGGGCTTCGAATAGACGCCAGAAAGAGAGGGGTAACCAAATTTTATGATCGGTCCAACCAAGCTGGCCTGGCAAAGGCGCCAAGGCAGCGACTAACTTACTTCAGTCGCTCAAAGAAAATCATACCCGCTGTATTCAAGCCCTTGTTCCAGTTCCGATTCGTCCAGTACTCACCATCAAGAGTTACCCCCCCATTCTCGTCATGAACCTCCACTCGCGCCGAACCATGATGGCAGCCGCTATCCGTTACCTCCGGATTTCGGGTGACGTTAAGGTATGAGTAGTTGAGCTCAATGGTTCCGTGCTCTGGATCGCACCGTACGCCCACGATCGTGGTGCTCGACTTTGAGTACTTATCATCAGACTGAAACTTCATCCGCACGCTGAACAGGCGGGATGTGATGGTGACCTTGCCCTGCTTGTCGAAAAGCGCATCGCCAGCCGGTTGCCCCGTTAACTGCCTGACCACATTCCAGTTCGACCGGATGGTTACCAGCCAGTCTCCATCAATGGGAGGGAAAAACTTCCGGACCAAGGGCAGCTTGCAGATCCAGGGGAACATAGGTGTCTGACCCACGCCAAGCAGGACGACCATTGCAACGCCTACCGCTACTTTGGCTACAGACCAAAAAGCTGAAAAGTCACTGAACACCTCAGGCAGGCGCCAGAAGCTCAGCACCCCGAAAACGATGAAGCACAATAGGGCGAAGTAACCGAGACATTTTTGAATACCAAGCACCTGATACATGAACACACCTCTGCAACAAGTCAGCAGCCACAGTACACCGTTATATATAACTGGCGCGCACTGGGCGGCGTTATAGAGCGGTTTTTTTGTGTGCCAGCAGCCTTCCAATACCGCTACATATCCTGACTCGCTCGGGAGGGCCGCAATCGTCCTGCCAAGTCACCTTGTGCGACTCAGGTAAGCATCCACTGACGCGGCAGCAACTGGCCGATCTCACTCCCCGGATCCGTCGGTAGCCGCGTCAGCACATCGTTGAGGTAGGCATACGGATCATGCCCATAAATAAAATACGCGTCGACTGGATCAAATTCATGATTACTGCTGCCCGTTTGCTGCTGCATAACGAGCCAGCGAACAACCAGTTCGAGCGTCCGAGCGCCCACGGCCTGATCTGGTTTTCGACTGCGTTGTTATCTACAAGATTGCGCCCATGCTGGGCGCACCATGAAAAAGCCCAACCTTTTCAGATTGGGCTAAGTCATTGAAAAATATGGTCGGGACGGAGTGATTCGAACACTCGCCCCCTAGCCCCCATGTAAGTGCTCACCGACCGACGCCAACTAGCCTGTCTTTGCTGTACCCGAATTAGCTTGAGACACCCGATGTGATGAGGATGGTTTAATTTTTGCTTCCTTCAACAGAACCTGAATACGCACCGCTGCGAATGGCGTGCTGAATGGCGAAAAACCCGCCAAACTAAGCACTCAAGTGTAGCGGTAACATCCATCGTCACCGCTCGAAGTTAACGCCTCAGTTTGAGCCCAGGGCACTGCAGACGATCCGCTTGGTCACGTCGAAATGATCCGAAGTGAGGGCATCAATTGGCGAACGATCTTTTTGTCGCCAATCGAGTGACATTCTCGCCGGCCAGATTCGCAAACTCATGAGGCGTGACATGCTCCTGAAGATTCGCCGTAAGGTACCGGCTCCACCAGTTCATGATCAACCGACGCTCCTCAATAAACTCTGCCTTGTGAATGTAGGCAGCTCGAACGCTGTTTCG
>Ga0157371_10003908_pt1 | contig 13261 bp, 9 predicted proteins | sample C45metaG_FD_113462 | JGI IMG/M metagenome (GOLD analysis project Ga0157371, IMG submission 113462) | Corn rhizosphere microbial communities from Kellogg Biological Station, Michigan, USA - C4-5 metaG | ecosystem: Host-associated > Plants > Roots > Rhizosphere > Soil | place: USA: Michigan... | reverse complement strand
ATCTCCGTTCTTTATAAAGAGCCTAATCAACCTGCCACTTTGCAATGGCATGATTTCTTTCGGGGCATTATCAGCAGTAAGTTTTCCTGTGGTTTCTATAATATCAGGATAGCGGATAAACCATGTGCATGCTACTAACAAAATCACAATAGCAAGAAAAAGTATCAACGCCCATTTTTCTAAAAAACCGGTTTGGCGGTTAATGATCTCCTGTGCAGCTTCAGAGCGTAAATGAAAGGTCTTTGGGCGAGGGGTTTCCTCGCCATTATCAGAAAGATTCTCCACTTCGACGATATGTTGATTTTCTGTTGACATTTCTTTTTCTAAACCTTGTTAAATTGCTTTTAAACTCCCCAACTTTCTAAACTTCTGACTACTTGACAACCATCCTTAAACTTACCTACTACCTACTACTTACTACTTACTACTCACTACCGACACTCCTTTCCTAAACTCCCAGTTCCAATTGATTCTTCACCAATTCATAATACCTGCCTTCCGCAAACGTTAGTTCTTCATGCGTTCCCTCTTCTGCTATTTGGCCATTATGAAGTACTACAATTTTATCAGCATTCTTTACGGTGCTCAGCCTGTGCGCGACTACTATCACCGTTTTTCCTCTAAAGAACCTGTCCAGGTTTTCTACAATTTCTTTTTCATTATTAGCGTCTAAAGAGTTAGTAGCTTCGTCAAAAAAAAGGTATTCCGGGTTTTTATAAAGAGCCCTTGCGATCAGCAATCTTTGTTTTTGTCCCTGGCTAAGACCGACTCCTTCCGATCCCAGAACTGTACTAAAACCATTCGGAAGGCAATCAATAAAAGAAAGAATATTGGCCGTTTCGCAGCTATTGATTAAAGTATCATACTCAATATTTTCTTCACCTACCGCAATATTTGCAGCAATGCTGTCATTGAAAATAAAACCGTCCTGCATTACTGCTCCACATTGCCGGCGCCAATAAGCAGGACTGATTGATTCGAAGCGGGTGCCTGCTTTTAGTCTCCCTCCTAACCCGTCTCCTAAGGAGGTGGGAATGGAACCACCAATGTTTATCTCGCCTTCGTACTGCTGGTAAACTTTTAATAATAATTTCAATAAGGTTGTTTTACCGCTACCGCTTACACCAACGATGGCCGTTACTTTTCCCTGGGGAACATGAAGATTGATATTGTGAAGTACCGGCTCATTTCCGGCACCCGGATAGCTGAACGAAAGGTTATTTATCAGTATGTCCTTATCATTGGGGAGAAAGTTCTTAAACATTTTTTTCTCGTCTTCTTCATCATCCATATTGTGGATCTCATTAAGCCGTTCCATACTTATTTTGGCGTCCTGCGCGCTTTGGACAAAACCGACCCATTGGTTTACGGGCCCACTCAGTTGCCCAACAATGTATTGGACTGCAAGCATCGCTCCTAATGTAAGTTGGCCGTCTATCACCAGCTTGGCTACAATAAACGTAATGGCAATATCCTGGATATTGTTAATTAGTGTGGCACCGGCTTGTTGCCATTGATTGTAGTTGAGGTTTTTGAAATTCAGCTTAAATACCCGCGCCTGTATGTTTTCCCAATCCCAGCGCTTTTGCTTTTCAGCATTATTCAATCTTATTTCCTGCATACCTTGTATCAGCTGCAGGGTAGCGGTATTTTCTTTGGAGGAAAGATAAAACGTTTGATAATTGATCTTGCGCCTGATGTTTAAAAAAAAACGGATCCAGGCAAAATAAATAATACTGCCAATCGTGAAAATGAAAAACAATTGGACATTATAGATCAACAATACTATTCCATATACGATAAAATTAAAAACTGAGAACAACGTATTCAAAGCAGGTCCGGTAAGAAAATTTTGAATCTGCCGGTTGTCGTTGATCCTTTGCAGCGTATCACCGGTATGATGTGAATCAAAGTATGAAAGAGGTAGCCGGGTAATTTTGATCCAGAAATCGGACAGAATCTGTAGGTTCAAGATATTGGAAATACGGAGTAGCAACCTGCTGCGGATAAAGTCAACAAATGTTTTACTGAAGGTAAGCATTAGCTGTGCAATTAAAACCACTACTACGAATTGCAGATTTTGAGCATTAATGCCAGTATCAACAATGCTTTGGGTAAGAAAAGGAAAGATAAGCTGAATAAGTGATGCAACGATCAATGCCACAAATACTTGCCCGATTTGCCACTTGCTTTGCACTAAATATTGCATTACCAGCTTCCAGCTTAGTTTCTGTTCTTTTTCTCCTTCTTCATTGTAAAATGTAGGAGTAGGCTCTAACAATAAAGCAATGCCGGTTGGTTCATTATCTTCATTTTCCGAGGAAAGCCAGTGTTTTTTAAAAATTTCGGAGCTATAGGATATAATACCTTTTGCAGAATCTGCAACCTTTACTTTATTTTTTGAGATGGCAACTAAAACAATAAAATGATTTTGGTTCCAATGTAAAACAGCAGGTAAAGTTGCTTCTTTCAGTTGCTCAAATGTTAGTTTTACCCCTCTTGTTCTAAATCCTATTTTTTCCGCTGTTTCACTAATTCCTAATAATGATACTCCGTGTTTATTGTAACCGGCTATATTGCGAAGTGTGTCTGAATTATAATGCTTTCCATAATGTTTAGCTATCATGCGAATGCACGTGGGACCGCAGTCCATTGCATTGAGTTGTTTATAAAAGGAGATGGGCATTTTTGATTATGATTTTGCACCTGTTTCGTTAAACTTATTCCAAGCATTCTTAAGTTTTAGTAGTCTTGTATTGGAATCTGTCGGATGCAAAGCAATTGCCTTTCGAAAATTATTTCGGTCATTTATTTCCATGTGATCAAAATCTTTCTGTTCAGAAATAAAAGGATGCAAGGCCATTTTGTTACTTGTCATTTCAGAAAATTTACTTTCTATCGTGTCTGTATCGCAAAATGGTTCCTGTAAAATCTTTTTGTAGAAAGATTTGTAAACAACAAAAAACTTTGACGAATGAAAAGAATCTATCCAAAAAATATTATCAGCAATAGGCAGTGCGAGATTAAAAGTTTCCGTTCCACCAATTAAAACATTACATCCAAGCAGGGCCGCCTGCCATACTAATTTCATAAAATACCTGTGCTCATAATGTTTGGTAAATTGATGATCTTTCCGACAAATAATAATTATATCATCATCATTCTCAATAGCTGTTTCAATTATTTTTTTGATGGCTAACCAAAGAGCTAATTCTTTGTTTTTGTGATGGCACGCTTCCATAATTGTTACATCAAATTCTCTTTTTCCTGCAAACTGTTTTTCGATATCTGGTAGCTGTTCGTTCCTTTCTGATGAACGGAACACATAAGTTGGAATAACAACACCTTCAAATGCTATAAAATTTTCTACTGAATTTATTATTGAATATTTTTGTTTATAAGAAGTTGAAACGGTGTTCATAATTTTTACTTTTTCATCACTGTCTCTAAATCCCTTTTCGACAATGCCAATCTCGTTATTGCCATCAGTAACGTCAGAATAACCAAATTCTTTCTGAATAGATAAAAAGGGATAGACGAAAAACTTATTTTCAGTTAATTCACATAATTTAAAGTCAGCGGCATTAACAGTTGCAAAGCTCGCATCTAAAATTTTCTGAAAAAATTTTCTAAAAATAACTGTAAACTGTAACCCTGAAAATTTTTCTACCCAAAAAATATGCTTGGTAATTGGTATAGTACTAGTGAAACCGCTGATCCCGCAGGCCAAAATATCAGCTTGAAATGATTGAGCTTCATCAATACAATGAAGTAAATATTCTTTTGAATATTCTTTTGTGAATAAATGATCATCCTGGCATAGGATAATGTATTCATCTTTCGGTTCCACGAGATCTTTTAAAATATGCCTGATGGTGGTCCATAATCCAATAGCGCCTACGGGATCCTCGAACGCCTCAACCAAATTCATCTCAAATTCCTCACGATCTTCAAATTGTTTTATTGCGTGAGATCTTCTGTCAGTTCTTCTTTTGAGGTTGACTATGAATGATTGAATACCTCTATTTCCCATTGTGAAATGTATTTAAATGTAGTGTAATTTTTTAGTTTAAATGGAAAACCTATACCTGATTTTGTCCTCTTTAAAAATCTTTCACATTGTTTTATAGTTCACAAATTTTCTTTTATCAACTCTAGCAGGCTCGGATCGCTTGGAGTTGGCGCATCCCTTGAAATTATTTTTCCACTCTTCCCGATTACAACATACCGTGGAATTGTTTCTATCCTAAAGTATTTCAGTATCCCAGATTTTTCTGGCAGGTACAGTAAATAACTCCTATTGCTATCTGCTATTTTAAGGTCTTTAATTTTTTGCAACCATTTATCATAATCATGATCCATTGAAAGATAAATAAACATTACTTGATTGTGTGTAAATTCATTTTCCACTTTCTTACTATATGGGAACTGGGCAAGACAAGGGCCACAGTACCTTGCCCAGAAATCAAGTACAATTACTTTTCCCTTATTTTTTTGTAAAATATCAGAAAACGGAATTAATTTATTCGCTTTATTTACTAGCAATTCTTTATAGACGTCCCTTTCGAAACTATTTTTTATCGCGATTTTTTCGTTGTAGGACTTTTTAAGATAATTGCTCAAACTATCTCCTGGGTAGGATTGTAAAAACTTATTATAAGCAGTAATGTATTCTGGCTGATTGAGTTGTGTATTCATTTTTTGATTTAGAAACATAAACAGTGCACACTTTTTAGTAGCGCCTGTAAAATTATTTTTTGCTATTTGATTAAGAATAGTGAAATCAAACTTTTCTGAATTATATTTTTTAGTTAAAAGCATTATGTAGTTGTATAATGCGTTGCGATATAGAAGCAAATTTGTACATGAGTCATTTTGAGGAAAAGGTTTTATATCTCCACTGAAAGTCTTACTTTTTAATCTCTGTAAATAAAAATATTTTAAATTTCTGTAGATGATGCAGTACTTAGCCTCTTGAAGAAATTCTGGCGAAAGATTTCGTACACTTTTTAGACTATCTAAAAATTTTTCTTCCGTTTTAGTTTCCCATACAATACTTTTCTTTTTATTTGATTGCAAATATTTATTGAGCTTGAAAAAAAAATTTAACTCACATGATCTCTTAGGATATTTTACATTGGTAAAATGAATCTCACCCATTGTATCATTCTCAGCGATTATCCGATCACCCGGGATAACGTATAAAGGTATCATATTGAATGCCCCTACATATAAAAAAGTGGGCCTGTCAATATGAAATTTAATGCTGTCGCTAACACCCGTTTTCAGAACATCAGGCAGAGCTTCTAGATCATTTATACCAATATTGTATATTGCTAATTCTTTTTCATGTGTAAGTTCACTTACAAGGGTAACTACATCATTGGTATAAATATTCTGGCTTGCATACTTATTATCTTGAGCTCTACATCCAATGTTAGTTATTACACAAATTGCCAAGCACAATAAATTTAAACGTTTCATGCTATTTTTATTAAAAGAGTCCGCTGTCTTATTCAGCGAACTCTTATTATCTTTTATGCAGTACAAGATGGATAGCCAAGAGAAACACAAGAATCACAACACCAATGTGCGTCGGGCCAGTATTGTACAGCCGAATTTGCACCTGATATAGCTGCCGATTGAGACATGCAATCACTATATACATCTAATCCAGAATCAGTATAATGATATCTACAAGTGCCACCAGACAAAGAGCCGCCAACTATATTTTTTAATTGGTCTTTTGTAAGTAATTCTGCTTCAGGCAAATCACTTAGATTTAACTTTAATTTTTTCATTTTAAACAAATTTGAATTAAAAAACAAAACCAACTCTTTTTTAAGCAGGTTCGTATCATCTCCTGCATTTTTGGCCAAAAAATATTTTTATAAAACATACTTTAATTCTTCGATGTTATATTTTTCCGGTAACCTGTGTCCATTGATAAATATTGTTGGGGTAAAAGAAATTTCAGCTTCTTCACACCATTTTCTCATTTGCTCTATCTGCTGCTCCTGCTGTTTTATTTCTCCGTTCAAGGGATATCTATTAGCAAAAACTTGATAATCTTTTTTATCTGCCAAATACCAATCGTCAAGAGCCTGCTTAGTTCTTAGAGGATCTTGTTTTTCGTTAATTGCCAGGAAATGCCTTGCTGCAATGCCTCGCTTGTCATCCTTATCATTACTTGCATTAAAAATCAATTTCAGTTTTATATTATTATTGCTATAAATTATTTCATCCAACACAGGATGTGCTTTTGCGCATGGTCCACAATAAGGATTACACACCTTAATAATAGTATTTTCAGCAGATGGATTTCCTAAAGTAATTCCCAAATCCTGATAGCCATCTGGTGCTATTGTCTGTTGTTGAAGCAGGTTATTAAAGGTTTCCGGATTATATAAAAGCCTTTTGTAAGCCGCTTTATAAATAGGTTCATCTTTTGCTCTTAAAATAATCGGTTTTAAATTCAACAAAAGAATAATGGGAATGCCGAGGCAGTAAATGATAGGCAGAAGGCTAGATACTGAAGGCAGAAGGCTTAACACTGAGGAATGCATCCAAAAATTTACAATGCTCCACGCTAATTCTGTAGCAAGAACCGCCTGTACCGTCAAACACAATGGACACCATTGCTTTACTACTTTCCACTGATAATAAATACTAAATAGGATGTAAGGTACGGCAATAATATTGGTAAGAGCGAGAATAAATGTTTTATCAACAAAAGACACTCCCGGGAAAAGTAGGAATAAAAAAGTAGAAGCGAAATAAAAGAATCCGGCTTCACTCCAACTCATTCCTAAAATTTTGGATGCTTTGCTTTGCAATACTGCAGCGCAATTGGTTTGCTTTCCTGCCGTACAAATACTTTTTACAAAGGCATTCGATTTGTCAATCTCATAAATTAATAAAAGTATGGTAGTAGCTACTCCTGTTATTTTAATTAAAAGCAATAGCGCAGCGCTCGTTATAAAATCTGTCGGCAAAGAATACAGGAAGAAATAAATGGTTGCAGCAAGGATAAAAATGCTTGCTCCAATCAATGCACTGGCTTTATTTCTTGCTGAGATTTCCTTTTTTCTTTTTACATTAAAATCCGCTTCTCGGCTTTTTTCGTTTGCTTCTGCAATGAACACGATTTCCTGCCATTTTTTTAGAAATATATTCTTGGAAGTTTTCTTTGGCTTTTTATTTTCACTAATATATTCAACTTCATTATCTGAAACGGCAGTTACGAGGACAAAATCGTTTCCTGTATTTTGTCCGCTCAGATAGGCAATGAAAGGGGGTTGCAGTTTATCAAAATTTTCTTTGTTAGTTTTAAAAGAAGTGGTATTAACATTAAACCTTTCAAAAACATTATTCAAAGAATAAAGGCTTGGGTAGAATGGATTTTCTTGTAATTGTTCTTTTAGTGTTGTTTCTGTAACCGGAACGTTCAGAAAACGCAGGTAGCAAGTTGCAACGTTAATAAGATTTGTATCAAATGCTTCAGCCATAAAAAAGTAAGTTTTCGATCAATAGTCATCTTTCAAAACTTCAAAGAAGTTGTACACCTTTATTTCTTAAAAAGGTATTGTATATACACCACTTGTCGTCGGAACTGTAGGGATAGTTGTGGTCTCTATATCATTTCTGTTTTCACATCCGTTTTTCACTTTACCGTTAACGGGCATAAATTTTACAATAACATTTTTTTTCAGGAGTAATTGCTTTTTATGACAAGTTATAGTAGAAGTAGATAGTTCCATAAACGTTTTTTAATGATTACGTTTTGAAAATTCTACTTTTATTTAAATACAATAGGAAACTTTACGACGGATCAGCAAAAGCTTACGATCCCTGTACTATTTTGCAAGACGGTTGGAATGGTAAATGCTCAAAAATACTGAGCTACGATGTGATTATTTCTGAAAAAAACTTCTGAAAACCAAATGGTATCACATGTTATAAATATCCAGTCTTTTAACCAGGTCCTTTTTATAACTCCTTGAAACAGGCAATTCTATAGAATCAGATAATCTAACCGAATCGAGAGTTAAAGATTTTATCGCACTTACAGCAACGATATAGGAATTGTGTATCCTGATGAAAAGATGCAATGGGATTTTTTGCAGGATTGCATTTATCGTGGAGCGGATTTTATATTTGCTGACTGAATTATTATAAATCTGAACAAAATCTCCGTCAGCTTCGAAATAAAGAATGTCCACGAATTGTATTTTAATTAAATTTTCTTTATTTTTAATAATAAACCCATTGCCAAGCTGATTTTCATTATAATGATGTTCCTTTCGATCTATAATCTTCAATCTGGCCTTGTTAATGGCTTTCAAAAATCTTTCAAAAGGAACTGGTTTTAAAAGATAGTCGACCACATCAAGCTCAAAGCTATCTACCGCAAAATTTTCATATGCTGTGATAAATATCACCAAAGGTGGAGAAGGCAAAGAGCGCACTAATTGCAAGCCGTTGATTTCCGGCATCTGTATATCCGAAATTAACAAATCCACAGGATTATCCTGCAGTATTTTTATCGCCTCAACCGGATCTTCAGCAACTGCAATTAACTCGAGATAACTGATCCTTTTTATAAACTTTTTAATGATTTCCCGTGCCATCAGCTCATCGTCCAGAATGACACATTTGATAATACTCATTTATTCCAGGTTTATTGTCATTGCTACAAAAAAGGTATTGCCGCGATCTTCGATTGTCAATTCATGTTTTCCCGGATAGAGCAATGCCAATCTTTTTTTGACATTCGAATGGCCTATTCCGCCAAATTCAGCGTACTGAATATTGTTTAATTTATCGTTGCTGCATGTAAAATAAAAAATTCCGTCGTTTACAGAAACGTCAATTTTTAAAAATCGCTCCACTTTTCTGGATTTGAGCCCATACTTAAAAGCATTTTCAACAAATGGAAAGGTAAGCAAAGGAGCAATATATTGATCATTTATTTGTGAGTCATCTACGTTCAAAATAATCTGTTTATTTGTTTGGAATCGGCTTTTTTCGAGGATTACATAGTTCGTTAAGTACTCGAGTTCTTTTTTGAGGGGGACGTCCTCTGCGCTTGATTCGTAGAGAGTATAGCGCATCATGTCAGCTAATTTAAGGATCATGCCTGGCGTTCGATTGTCTCTATGTAAGGCATGCCCATATAAATTGTTTAAAGTATTGAATAAAAAATGAGGATTTAGCTGGGCAGTTAAAAGACTTTTTTCAAGATTCAGTTTTTCTATCTCTAATCGGGATCTTTTCTTTTCCAAATTCACAAGCCTTGAATTAAACCGCACAATATCAAAAACAATTTTGGTAAAAAAGTAAGGAGATATAGTATAAAATACAGGCGTTAGACTTACCAATAAATTTCTCGGTGACAGCAGGTACCAAAAAGATGCATGAAGATTTGATTCAACCCCCTGTTTGTAATAAGGTGATTCGATTTTAAAATGTTTTCCGATAAAAAGAAGGCAATAATGATTCAGGATGATCCAAAGTACAAAGCAAAGAGGAAAACAAACAATCGCTAAGCCAATCCTGTTTTTTAATAGAGTATTAGGGACAGCGACATAAAAAAATAAATAAAAAACGGTCATATTGCATACAAGACTTCTACCGGCAAAAGCAATCGAATTTTCAAGCTTAAGCCCGGAATCGATAAAAAGATTCATCTGTAGAAGAAAGGTGAATAGCAGCCACATCGATAGATGACATAAGAAGCGAATTCCGGGCGTATAGTATTTCTCAAAATTAAAAAAAGCGATCCTTTCAAGAAAAGTTGGTTTCTGGTTTTGATTTTCTTTTTTCATTATAAAACAGTTACGCAGTTATTGGTTCGGTGCATCAGTTGCCGATAATATTTGCTGCAGAATGAATAACACATATACTCCATTACCCTTTGCTGGTTTATAAACCACCGGTTCAGGCTCATGTGTATATAATCGGCCAGGTTTTGTTTCTGTATAATGTCATGAAGTTGTACATCTCTCGCTTCAAATTCCTTATCAAACTTATCAGAATTTAGAAAATCATACAAAAGATTTTTAAATTCTCTGTATTTCAGATCTGTTGCCACTTTTAGATCTGCGTTATATTCCTTTAAAAGACAATCGCCCCTTTTATTACAATAATCAGCTTTTTCTTCAACACTCATTTCAAAAAACGTAAGCCATTTGTCGACATTTTTAAGAGCCGCAAAGAACCTTATTTGTGGATCTTCTGCAAATTCCAGGTGCTGAAGGCAGTTCAAAAATAAAAGGCTGTCATGAAAAAATATGATCTCTGTTACCAGTATGGTATATTCTCCATATCGTTCTATCTCCCTTTCATAAGTATCGAGCTGAACTTTCCGCACCAAACCGCTTTCACAAAAAGAATGGAGCAAATCATAAACACATTTTAGTACAGTTGCAAGAGGTCCGGTATCAACCTTTTCGAATAGTTGTAACCGAAAGCGGATATGGTAATGAGGATCGGTATAGCGAATAAAGAAAGCTTGATGGACCATCTGCCGCTTCAAAAGCGATTCGATCGCTGGTTTCACCACCTCCATTAATATTTTATCCGAAACAGTCGATCCGCAATAGATCTTAAAGTAAACCCATTCACTCCCCGGTACAAAGCTGCGTCGTAGATTGATACTAGCCTCGTGTTTGCCCGGTTGCTTAGAAATACCTGGCTTTTTTTGGGATAAAGGCAAAATAAACTGCTGCACAGGTACGCTCACCTCGGTATCATAAAGCCATTCAACCAGCTTTACACAGGTTCGTAATTTTATTTCTTCTAACAAAAGTTCCAGGTAGCTTTCATTGTAGGTATCAATGAAAAGCTCATTATCCCCTTCTGCAAAGCATACAAACCGTGTTACTTTCCGCTGTAAAAGGTAAGCACGCAATTCCTTTAAGGGTTCCCCGGATGAAATAATTGATTTGATATCGCTTTTATATAAAAACCAGCAGGCACGCTGAAAAATAAAGTTTTTATAAACAATACGTGGCAGAAACCGCTTTTTGGAAGATGCCTCTTCGTGGCTAATAGTAAATCCAACTTTCCCTTGCTGCTGTATTGCACACAAAAACCGGTACGCAGGCACCAGGCTTTTCGTATAGTTATGCGCATTGGAAAGCCGTGGAATGAACCGTTGATCCAGATTTTTGGAACGGAGAATGATTTCGTCTTGCTGTATTGATATCAGTAGGTCATTTACTGGTATTTGCTTTTCTTCTCCAGCGCGTGAGAGCAAAGGGATCTCATAATCACTAAGTACGGGCCGTCGTGCGATGTTGCCAACCCTTTCTTCAGGGTTAAATATAATCTCGGCAAAAATAACTTCCTTATTCGCTTCCTTTTCGGCCTCAGACACTTCTTTGCAAACGCTCATCATTTCCGGGTCTAAATAAGCGAACCTGCCAGGCAAAGAATTGGCGTGCGAGCCGCCAATAGCTTCCAGTAAGATTTGCCCACCGGGCAACAGGCTTCCCATCACTGAAAAGGTAAAGGGAAGATTACTGCTTTTATCCTCAAGCCCTTTAAGGTCTTTTTCTCTGATTTCAATAATTTGTTTAAAAAAACAACTTAACGCTTCCCTTTTTTCCTTAAGAAAAGTTTGATGAGGTTCTGCATCCTTTTTTTGATTGTTTTGATACGCTACTCCAAGGCTTTCTGTGAATGGGTTAAATCCCGCATCCCCTATTATTTCTTTCCCCGGAAATCCAATCCCGAATTCCGGGTCCAAAGCTTCGCATAATGGAATTTCCCTGGTTTCATATTTTTCAGTGAAAAGCTTTTTAAAATGGGAGATTTCTGATTCGTTTGGGGCAGAATTACTGCTGAGCTTGCCAAGGGCAATGATTCCGCGTTCCATTTCTTTTACCTGGTCTTCTGAAAAAACAAGATTGTCAGCAATCGGCTGTTTTAAATCTGCGTGGAACAAGTGGTCAGTGGCAACAATGCCGCATTCATCGAGCAAAACTTTAAGATCATTGATTTCTTTTAATGGGAGCACGCCGACCGTCAATTCGGTAAACAGGAATAATATTTTTTCAATCATTAAAAAAAGAGCAAGATATTTTCTCGCCGTAGCCAATCCGTGCTTTTCTAATCGTTTCAACACATCAACGTATCGCACAATTTCATCGCCGGTCGTTAAACCTATTTGAAGCTCACTAACCAAAAACTGGCTCCTCACCAGTTCTGCCACGTAATCCTTAAACTCCTCCTCTGATACATCCCTCCCGGCCAATTGAGCAATTTGAATGAAAGACAGCTTCCCGTTTTTTGAAAAACCGATGATTTCCTCCAGCAAGTCTGAATATTCCAGGGAAGCCAACTGATAGTGGCATTTACCATTTTCAATGATCGTTTCCACAAAACGGTATTGGCCGGGAATGCGGTAAAGTGAATTATTAACTGAATACAATAAATAAGGATAAATAGCAGGATTCGATTCTATTGCTGCTTTCAGCGTTTGCAGGAATCCCATATCTATTCGTACTTTCCGTTCCCTGGTATTATTTAAATGCTCCTGTTGTATCCCGATACCTGCAATGGCAGTACCTGCATAAATTCCATAAGGAGTACATCGGGTAGCTGCCCTGATCGCGTATTTTTTCAAGGTATGCATCAGTTTTTTTTCTTTAGCCCCTTTGATGACACCTTCCCTGAATTTTAAAACGGCTTCCAGAAGCTGTGGAGAGCTCCAGTATAAAGCCTCCAAAAAAACAGGATCATTAATACGCAAACGTACAAGATCGTCCAGGTTTTTTGTCTCCTTATCTTCATTGAAAAGGCTACCATATGAATAGATGGGTGTACGAATAAAAACTTTTCCAAAGTTTCTAAATAAGTGGTCCATTTTTTAAATTATAATTTGTCTTATTAGCTCCTAAGTAAGGATTGAAAAGAAAAGTAAGCAGTACTTTTACTTACACAAGATAAAATATAATCAGGTAAAAGATTCAATTCAAAACGTTATTTTCAGCCGTATTAAAAAATTAAATAATTGTAATTTACAACACATTGAGTTGCTTTATCAGAACAAAAAAAGGCATCAGAAGGAAAGATAAATTTGCCGAATATTAACTTACTTTTTAACTCACCGGTCTTAGCTATTTTAGGACGAAACGCTGTTTTCAGCCTTTCTTTGAATACCAATATCAGCAATAGCTGTTCCTGCATAAATACCATAAGGTGTACACCTGGTAGCGGAGCGGATCAGGTACTTCATTAAGGTACCGATCAATTT
>Ga0157371_10003906_pt1 | contig 13268 bp, 14 predicted proteins | sample C45metaG_FD_113462 | JGI IMG/M metagenome (GOLD analysis project Ga0157371, IMG submission 113462) | Corn rhizosphere microbial communities from Kellogg Biological Station, Michigan, USA - C4-5 metaG | ecosystem: Host-associated > Plants > Roots > Rhizosphere > Soil | place: USA: Michigan... | reverse complement strand
TGATCTGGTAAAAGCGGTAAAATTTTACCCCAATCCTGCCACAAGTTTCATCAATTTCGAGTTCGCGGAAAATTACAACGACTCCTATACTCTGGTAATTTTTAATTTTATCGGCAAAAAAGTGGAAGACCTGAAAGTTTCTGATCAAAAGATTACCGTCTCTCTTACCGATTTTTATCGCGGCGTTTATATTTTTCAGCTTAGAGATAAGCAGGGAAATATTATTGAATCCGGTAAATTCCAGGTAGTTAAATAATTCATTTTATATTTTCATACTCTTTGTATTAGCCTTCTTGTGTCATTTTGTCTAATTTTTAATATTGGCAAAAAGTTTGACTGTAGTACCTTTGCAGCCAATTTAGTAACGGATAAAACAAGATGACATGCAAGATAATGATCTGAAAAATCAAACAGAAGAAGAGGAATTGCCAATGGAAGTAACCGACGAAAATGCAACTGAATCGGAAGAAGAAAATGATGAGCAGGGAGAAGGAACTTCGACTGAGGGAAAGAATGAAGTTGAAAAATTGAAAGCTGAATTAGCCGAACAAAAAGATAAATACATTCGCCTTTTTGCAGAATTTGACAACTATAAGAGGCGCACTTCCAAAGAAGCAATAGAGCTAAGGCAGACTGCAGGAAAGGAAGTGATTATTTCTATGCTTGACATTTTAGATGACATGGACAGGGCTGAAGAGCAACTGCAGGAAAGTGATATGGACAAGTCCATAAAAGACGGTGTGCTATTGGTTTTTGATAAATTCAGAAAAACTTTACAGGCGAGAGGATTAAAACCAATAAACACATTACATTCAGAATTTGATGTGGAAAAAGATGAGGCAGTTTCAGAAATTGATGTGGATGATAAAAAACTAAAGGGTAAAGTAGTTGCTGAATTACAAAAAGGATATTACCTTAACGATAAGCTGATACGATTTGCAAAAGTCGTTGTAGGAAAATAATCGTTTCTCAAAATATTTAATTCTAATAACCGTAGATGCTGATAGCGGCAGTTTACAATAAATACTATGACAGATACAATGTCTTCAAAAAGAGATTACTATGAAATTCTGGGTGTAACCAAAAGTTCAACATCCGATGAAATTAAAAAAGCATACCGGAAAGTTGCGATGAAATTTCATCCTGACAGAAACCCCGGAGATCACACTGCAGAAGAAAAATTTAAGGAAGCAGCAGAAGCTTATGAAGTTTTGAGCGATTCAGATAAGCGCGCCCAATACGACCGGTTTGGGCACAGCGCCTTTGGCGCCGGTCGTGGAGGAGGATTCTCCGGTCATGGCATGAACATGGATGATATTTTCAGCCAATTTGGTGATATCTTCGGCGATGACATGTTCGGAAGTTTCTTTAGTGGTGGCTCAAGAAGCAGTTCAAGAAGAAGCAGAGGAACAAGAGGCAGCAATCTGCGGATAAAAATAAAAGTGAATTATGAAGAGATGGCAAAAGGAACTGCCAAAACCATCAAAGTAAAAAAATACATCGTTTGTAATACATGTGGCGGGTCCGGAGCAAAAGATAAAAATAGTTCACAAACATGTAGAACCTGTGGTGGAAACGGCCAGGTTCGCAGAGTTCAAAATACTTTTTTAGGGCAAATGCAAACCGTAACTACCTGCCCTGATTGTAATGGAGAAGGAAGCGTAATTACCAGTAAATGTACAGCCTGCCGTGGCGAAGGAAGAGTGTACGGAGAAGAAACGGTAACGCTTGACATACCTGCAGGGGTGCAAGAAGGAATGCAATTAAGCATGAGCGGTAAAGGCAACATGGGCGAAAGAGGTGGCGGACCCGGTGACCTTGTAATTTTGATTGAAGAAGAACCACATCCGTTTTTACATCGTGAAGGATTGAATGTAGCATTTGATTTGCACATTTCATTTCCTGAAGTAGTATTTGGAACAAATATAGAAGTGCCCACCATAGATGGGCGTGCAAAAATTAAAATTCCTGCCGGCACTCAAAGTGGTAAAATTTTCAGGCTAAAAGGAAAGGGCTTTCCTTCAATAGAAAGTCATGAAAAAGGAGACCAGTTGATACAGGTAAATGTATGGACTCCTCAAACTATTTCTGAAGAAGAAAGAATTGCGGTGGAAAGCCTGCAGGAAAGTGAAAACTTTAAACCAAAGCCCGACAAGAACGACAAAACCTTCTGGGAAAAAATACGGGAAACTTTTAGCTGATAAAGTTAAATGTAGTAAACCAAGCGTTATAAGATTTCTGGTTTTTAAATCTATTGAAACACATATAAAAGCCACAGTTAAAACAATGTTGTGGCGTATTAAAAACAATCCAAAAAACGGCGTACTATTTGATTTCTAGTGAAAGTAAGGGTTCTTTTTCCAAATAAACTTCAAGTAGATCACCGACAATGCATTCTCCTACTCCTGCCGGTGTACCCGTATAAATAAGGTCCCCAATATTTATTGAAAAATAATTAGAAATGTTAGCAACGATCTGGTCAATAGTAAATATCATCTCAGAAGAATTTGCCTTTTGAACTACTTCTTTATTTTTGGTCAATGAAAAATTGATATTCTTCTTATTGATAGCAGGTCCAATATCAATAAATTTTCCAACAGCAGCCGAATTGTCAAAAGCCTTTGCCTTCTCCCAGGGAAGTCCTTTTTCTTTTAATTGCTGCTGAATGTCACGTGCAGTAAAATCAATGCCAACAGAAATTGCATTGTAATAATTAGAGGCATGTTTTTCCTGGATATATTTACCATTTTTGCTCACCCGCACAACCAATTCAGCTTCATAATGAAGTTCATTTGTGAACTCCGGGTAATAAAAGGGAGTATGCCCCTGAACCAGGGCACTTTTTGGTTTCATAAATATAATGGGTTCTTCCGGAACACCGTTCCCCATTTCTTTAGCATGTTCGGCATAATTACGCCCTATACAAAATATTTTCATGTCAATCAGGTTTAGTCAGGGCTTTTCAAAGGCTGTGCGAAAATATAAAAAACAAATTTAAAAAAGAATTTATCTAATTATTTAATAACGAATAATTTAAAAATTTAAATGGTTTACTTCACTCATCGTCCGGTCAATTCCGATCGTTGCAAAAAGCTCAATAATTTCTACACTTTTTTCAATTTTACTTTTCACAATCGGGATTTCTTCCTTAAGCCAGCGACTTAAAACAAATTCAACCTGCATTCCCTTTGGAAACTGGTTGCCGATACCAAAACGTAACTTAGGGAAAGCGTCTGTGTCCAAAATATTTTGGATATCGCGTAAGCCATTATGTCCCGCGTCACTTCCCCTTTTCCTCAATCTTAACTTGCTTAGAGGAAGTGCAAGGTCATCTACAATTGTCAAAGAATGTTCTACAGCAATTTGTTCTTTATCCAACCAATATTTTACCGCGCGACCACTAAGATTCATAAATGTAGTTGGTTTTATACAAATAAATAATTTTCCTTTAAATTTTATTTCTGCCACTTCTGCTAGCCTGGAAGATCGAAAGAACACATTGTGTTTTAATGCAAATGTGTTTAACACATCAAATCCAATATTGTGCCTCGTGCCCGCATATTCATTTCCAGGATTCCCTAATCCAATGATTAAAAACTTTGACATAAGAACGAAGATAAATTGAATGAAGTATTTTACGATAGAGATAAATAGTTTTTTTAAGAAGTATTTTTTACATAGAAAATCTATAAATAATGACTATTTTAATTTTAAAGCTCGTAATTATACCAAGTTTTTTCATCGTTAATATACTATTCTGACAGTAAATATAATACGTGTAAAAATTGGCAATACTGCTCTTCTCCACAGCTTTGGCTCACTCTATCTTTGTTCCAGAAGTTGATTGATGTTCAACAAACATTAATCATATCCAAATCCATTGAAAACCAGATTATTCCGAATATCCCGGAAAAACCAACAAAAAATCTGATATCAATCAACTTCTAATTTTTTTGAATCCAATACCTTAGAATAAAACCGATCCTTGAAAACCCCGGCTTTAAGATCCAAGGTGAAAAGAATATCCTTAAAAACCAAAACCCTGGAATTAAATTTTTAAAACTTCTGTTCTAACCGACAGAAGTTTTTTTATTTGCGCTTGATTGCTTCACAGTGAACAAATTAATTTGCCCTTATTATTTTCCCTTCAAATAATAAATCGAAGATTCTTCTCCATCTTTCATTAAGTTTTGAATGTAAGACATATAGTATCGTAATATTACCATTTGTATTATTCGTTCTTTTACTATCGCTATAGTAAATCCATATTTTAAAAATTAAGGAGTAACGCTCTTGTGCAGCGAAGCTGGTAAATCTATCTTTGTTCCAGAAGTTGATTGATGTTCAACAAACATTAATCAGAATCCAAATCCAATGAAATGACTTTTCCCTTTATCCAGGAAAAACCATAATAATCCGATATCAATCAACTTCTTTTATTTTTAAATCAATATCCCAGAGGAAAATATAAATCCTATGAAATCCAGCCTGTAAGATGGCTTAAACTTTAACCCTGAAAACCAAAAACCCCAGGTTTAAATCTTTGAAAGCTTCCGCCCAAGTCCGCGGAAGCTTTTTTTGTACAGAAACTTTTAACTTTACGTGGCATCTCATTTGATTTCATTCTTTAAAACTATTTTTTATGATTGAAACTATTTATGGCCTTCCTCCAAATGTGGCTGCCTTCGAGGCTACAGGAACAATAACAGGAAAAGATTATGATGAAGTTATAAATCCCCTGGTAAGCAAAATTTATAACGAGCACGGGAAAATAAATTACTTGCTGGTGCTGAATACTTCATTAAATAATTACAGTTTGGAAGCGTACCTTAAAGATGCGCTTTTAGGCTTCGTTTATTTTACAGAATGGAAAAAAATTGCCATTGTTTCGACAAAAAAGAGCATAAAAATTTTCACTGATCTTTTCGGCAAATTTTTACCGGGTGCAACCAGGGGCTTTATGATGGAAGATGTTGACGAGGCAAAACGCTGGATCGCCGAATAACATAATCAGATTTGTTCCTGCCGAAGGTTAAATGAAACTTACTTTAATTTTTTTTATTCCTTTCTCAGTAGATAGAAATTGAAACTCTTTCAATTTCATAAATATGCATTGTTGTCATAATGGAAAATGAGGTATTAATTTTGATATCTGAATGGATAAACTAAGCCTTTTAATATTTAAGTACTTTATTTATTATCTCTTAATTTTATTGGGTACAATTCAAACCTAAAATTAGAAAATGGATTTTGTTGATTATTACAAAACATTGGGTGTTTCAAAAAATGCGTCTGCAGAAGATGTTAAAAAAGCGTATCGAAAACTTGCACGAAAACTTCATCCCGATGTAAACCCAAATGACAAAGAAGCTCATAAAAAATTCCAGCAGATAAACGAAGCCAACGAGGTTTTGAGCGATCCTGAAAAAAGAAAGAAATACGACCAGTATGGAGAAAACTGGAAGCACGCCGATCAGTATGAACAAGCAAGACAACAGCAGGGACAGCAAGCTGGCGGTGGATTTGGCGGCTTTGGAGGTTTCGGCGGTTTTGGTGGCGGACAAGAATACACTTATTCATCAGGCGAAGAAGGAAATTTTTCAGATTTCTTTGAGTCACTCTTTGGCGGCGCAAGAGGCAGAAGAAGTCAGTCAAAATACCGGGGCCAGGATTACAACGCCGAATTGAATTTATCTTTAAAAGATGCGGCTACAACCCACAAACAAACGCTTACTATCAATGGCAAAAATGTTCGGATCACAATTCCAGCGGGCGTTGAAAACGGCCAACAAATAAAATTGAAAGGCTATGGCAGTCCGGGAGCTAACGGCGGACCAAATGGAGATCTTTTGATAACTTTCGTTATTCCAAATGAACCTGGCATGAAACGAGAAGGAAACAATTTGTATAAAACAGAAGACCTTGACTTGTACACCGCTTTATTAGGTGGTGAAAAAACAATCGATACGTTAAGTGGAAAAATAAAATTAAAAGTAGCTCCTGAAACGCAGAATGGTGCAACTGTTCGTTTAAAAGGCAAGGGATTTCCTGTTTATAAGAAAGAGGGACACTTTGGTGATTTGTACATAACCTGGAACATTAAATTGCCTACGAACTTAACAGCAAAACAAAAAGAATTATTTACTGAACTATCAAAATTATCATCATAAAATTTTTGATATGGAAAGAGACGACCTTACACCGGCTAAAGATTTTTGCATCTATCATAATATTGAATATTCATTCATCAGTTCACTCGAAGATTCAGGATTAATCAGTGTTACATCAATTGAACATTCAAGATACATTCCTACAGATGAACTGGAAAAGCTCGAAAAATTTGTTCGTCTTCACTATGATCTTGATATTAATGTTGAAGGAATTGAAACGATCAATCATCTTCTTGAAAAGATTGAGGAATTGCAAAAGCAAATTTTGCAATTAAGAAATAATGTGACATCAATAAATGATTTACCCTCAGAATAAAAGTAACTGTATTTTGTTAGTTTACTGTTTATCAACAGCAACAAATGGCCACTCTTTTTGAAATTTTGCCTTGACGAAATAAACAATAACTCCCAGAAAAATTACCAGCAAGCCGCTGAACATAAGTTGGGTACCTGTAGAAATAAGAATAAACAACCACATCCCAATTGCCACTATAACAGGTAATGGAAACAAAGGCATTTTATATGGAAATACCGCCGCGTTTTTTCTTCTTCTCAAAATCAATAATCCAACTGCCTGCCCGATAAACTGAATCATAATTCTCATCGCAAGAATAGCACTGATCGTTTCACTTAATTTGAAAAGCATACTAAAAACAAATGCGACTCCTCCTAAAAACAACAAAGAAACATAAGGGAAATTTTTTGTGGGATGAAGCTTGGCAAAAATTTTAAAAAATGCTCCATCTTCTGCAGCGGCATAAGGAATACGGCTATAGCCAAGGGTTGCAGAGAAAACAGAAGCAAACGCAACCCATAAGATAAGACAAGTAATAATTGTTGCTGCCGTATGCCCCAATAAGACCTGCATAAATTCACTTATTACAAATTCACTGTCTTTTGCCTCCTGCCAGGGAACTACGCTCACCACACTGACATTCATCAACAGGTACAAAACTGCAATCACAATTATAGAAATAAACATACTCCTTGGGATATTTTTGGAAGGGTCTTTTATTTCGCTGCCGAGGTGACAAATGTTGTAATAACCTAAATAACTGTAAACGGATTTTACACTCGCAAAACCAATCGCGGTAACGAAAGCATAATCAATAGTAAGTCCATTATTAATATTCTTAACAGGCATCAAAAAATTGCCATGCAAAATTCCTCCACCAATAATCCAAAACATCGTAATGATAACTCCACTCCATAAAAACACGCTGATCTTTCCAATCGCTTCAATTTTTCTGTATAATAAAATAGTGATCAGAATCACAACGCCACCACTTACAAACTTTTCTGTATAAGGAGTGAGTGGAACTATAAAAGAAAAATACTTTGAAAAACCAATTGCCGCAGAAGCTATTACCAATGGCGCTTGTATCATTGTCTGCCAGACAAATAAAAAACCCATCATTCTTCCGGCACCTTTTTTTCCATACTCTTCTTTTAAAAAATTATAACTGCCGCCGGCCCTTGGAAATGCAGCTCCTAATTCGCTCCAAACCATTCCATCAACTATTGACAAAAACGCACCTGCGATCCATGCATATAAAAAGTAAGGGCCGTTCATCATTCCAATCACCATTGGAAGAGTAATGAATGGGCCGATACCAACCATATCGGTCATGTTGATAGCAGAGGCATGCCACAAACCAAGCTTCCTGTCCAATTCAGCCATAAATATTAATATAAGCGGTGATACATTTAAAAAAATTTCAATTTAGTGATAATAATATTTTTCATTAAAACTTTATTTGCAAAATGGTTTTTGAGATAAAACTTTGTTTACTATTCTTTTTTACATTTGATAAAATATTGAGATGCTGAACAGACGAAAATTCTTAAGACTATCTACTCTCGCTACCCCTTTACTCTCTCTAAAAAATGTTATAACTAACAGTAAGGCGCAAACGAAACCAATTGTTGTTTCAACATGGAATAACGGGAAAGAAGTAAACACCGAGGCGTGGAAGATTTTATCGGCTAACGGGCGTGCGCTAGACGCTGTAGAAGCCGGCGCCAGGTATGTTGAAGATACTATTGATTGTTGCATTGGCCTTGGCGGTTACCCTGACCGTGATGGAATTGTCACGCTTGATTCCTGCATCATGGATGAGAATGCAAATTGTGGCTCTGTTGGTGCAATTGAACAAATTAAACATCCGGTGTCAGTAGCGCGAAGAATAATGGAAACAACACCTCATATTATGCTGGTGGGAGAAGGAGCACAACAATTTGCTCTTGAAAACGGTTTTGAAAAACAGCCACAAATTCTTTCTGAACCTGCAAAGAAAGCTTATGAAAACTGGTTAAAGAAAAGTGAATATAAGCCTGAAATTAATATTGAAAATAAAGAGGCGGTTGAAAAAAGTAAAAAAGGAAACGGACCATTTGCACCACAATTTTTTGATGATGGAAGTATCAACCACGATACGATGGGTTTGGTTGCTTTGGATGCGTCAGGCAATATGAGTGGTGCGGTTACCACCAGCGGAATGGCATTTAAAATTCATGGACGGGTTGGTGATTCACCGATCATTGGGGCCGGTCTTTTTGTGGATAATGAAGTTGGTGCTGCCACCTCGAGTGGAATGGGAGAAGAAGTAATGCGCATTTGCGGTACTCATGTGGTTGTTGAATACATGCGCCAAGGATATTCGCCTGAAATAGCCTGCAAAAAAGCGATTGAGCGCATCATACATCGAAGCGAAGTGAAAGCGAAGAAAGTGCAGGTGGGCTTTTTGGCTTTAAATAATAAAGGAGAATATGGAGCTTATGCCATCCAGAAAGGTTTCGTATTTGCTGTAAAAAGTAATGGTGAAGAAAAAATATACCCTGCAAAATATTTCTATGATTTGGGTGTGACTTAATCCGTGTTTAATAAATCACATGAAGTTAGAGATTATCGGTTTTAATATTGAAAGTTGTATTGCAGCCCAGGAAGCAGGTGCCGACAGGATAGAATTATGTGCTGGGCCCGGGGAAGGTGGCACAACACCTTCTTATGCGTTGATAAAAGAAGCGAGGAAAAAACTGCAAATAGATCTTTATGTTATGATTCGTCCCCGAGGAGGAGATTTTCTTTTTAGTCATGAAGATTTTGAAATTATGAAAAACGATGTTCGGGTTTGCAAAAAATTAGGTTGCGATGGAATTGTAACAGGCATTTTAACTGCTGAAGGAAATGTTGATAAAAAAAGATGTGGAGAATTACTGGCTCTTGCATATCCTTTGGAGGTTACTTTTCATCGCGCTTTCGATAGGGTAAGTGATCCTTTTGAATCGCTGGAAGATATTATTAATGTCGGCTTTGAAAGGATTCTAACATCAGGCTTAAAACCCAAAGCGTTTGACAGTACTCCTCTTCTTTCCCAATTAATAAAAAAATCCGATGCAAGAATTATTATTATGCCCGGGTCCGGTGTTAATTCAGAAAACATCATTTCAATAGCGGAAAATACCGGTGCCAAAGAGTTTCACAGTTCTGCCACTTACTCCAAACAAAGTGAAATGAAATTTTTAAATCCCCAAATGAATGAATCTCTTTCTCATTTAACTGTAAATAATGAGGACATAAAAAAAATGCGCGAATTATTAAATGAGTACAGCAAACAGCATTAAGAAGAAATCAATTCTTTCTTATGCTGAACACTTACTTCTGAACCTTTTGTCATTAAAACTGATTTCGGTTTTTCATTATTTAAAAAAGAAAATTGATCTCCATAAAGTCTCCCAAAATCACAATCAATATTATAAGAAACCACTTTTAAAGTTTCCCAACGGGGATGTTCTACATAATAATTGCAGGTTTTGCTTTCATCATATTTTGAATAGCCCCAATAATGATCTGCAAAAAAACTTTCACAACTATTCTCAATAATTTTTTTTGACCTGTTGTCAGTAACGGCGTTTATTCTATTCCACCTCTTTTTAAAATACCACTCATAGCCAGCCTCAAAATTTCGTCCGTTATTCCGGTGAAAGTGTTTCATTTTCATGGTCGCATAATTTTCGCCGTAAAGATTATTTGCTATAAAAGAAACTGCCCTTTTTGGTACAATTTCTTTTATAAAAACAACTCCTTTCTTCCAAGTGCCCCTATTGTTATATTTAACGTAAAAACGAAGGTTGACTTCTTCGAAATTTTCATGAAATGGAACACTTAAACCAAAAACTTTTGTGTTTAAAAACATAAATCCTACAAGGCTCACGTAAGTTTCACCTTCAAAACAATCCAGTTCCGTTTTAAAAGGCACGAAGGGCAATAACATCTCTTTTGGTACGACATAGTTTGCCATCACAAGGTTGTTCCATTCAGCGCACAGAAAATGACTTTTCATGAAAATAAGTTTTTTCCGGAACGAAATACTTCAAATGCCACTGATTTCTTCTAATACAATAATCTTACCTTAATTGTATCTTTTACATCTTTCAATAGATTGAGTGCTTCCTTAGAGAGACTTTTGTTTACGTCCAAAACTACATACCCAATGTCATCATTGGTTTTTAAGTACTGAGACAGGATATTTATCTTATGCGAAGAAAGTTGAGTATTAATTTCAGATAAAACACCCGGCACATTTTTGTGAATATGTAAAATTCGGTGGGAATTTTCGTGTGGCGGAAGATTCAACGGAGGTACAGAATGAGAACCTGTTGTGATACCCTTTTCTAAAAAATTAAATAATTTATAGCTTACATCCTCACCAATATTTTGCTGCGCTTCTTCTGTAGAACCACCGATATGTGGTGTTAGAATTACATTGCTTAATCCCTGTAAAGGTGTTGAAAAGGCATCCCCGTTTTTTGCAGGCTCTTTTGGAAACACATCTATGGCAGCACCTCCCATATCATTTTTTTCAAGTGCCTTTTTTAATTCATCAAGGTCGACAACGCCTCCCCTTGCATAATTAATAAGGATACCTGTTTTTTTAAAATATTTAATGTTGTTTTTATTAATCAGGTTCCTGGTAGAAGGAAGATCCGGCACATGGAGTGTTACAATATCCGCCTCGCGCAATACATCTTTTAAAGTTTTTTTGCTTTCTGCGTTACCAAGTGGCATTTTCGTTTCAGTATCATAAAAAATCACTTTCATACCAAATGCTTCTGCGAGCACACTTACCTGTGAGCCAATGTTCCCGTAGCCCACAATTCCCAAGGTCTTCCCTCGAAGTTCATGGCTGCCGCTAGAATCTTTAAGCCAGATCCCTTCATGCGCGGATTTATTCTTATCAGGAATTTTACGAATAAGCATAATAGAAGAAGCGATCACCAATTCGGCAACAGAACGTGTATTCGAATAAGGTGCATTAAAGACAGCAACTCCTTTATTTGTGGCCTCTTTCATGTCGACCTGATTTGTACCAATGCAAAAACACCCGATTGCCTGCAGCTTTTTTGCATTCTTTAACACCTCAGCAGTGATTTTCGATTTTGAACGAATGCCCAACAAATGAACATTTTTAATCTCTTTAATTAATTCACTTTCGGACATGGCACCGGTCAATCTTTTAACGGACGTGTAACCCGAATTAGTAAATCTCTCAGCAGCTGCCTTGCTGATGTTTTCCAAAAAAAGAATATTTATTTTTTCTTTAGGATAACTGGTAACTTTTTTCTCCTGCATATTAAAATTGTAATGTAATATTGCAAATATAGCCCCTTAATCCTTGATTTTTTTTTGATGAGACTTAGAAATTTTATTGCCGTATTTGTAATCTTATTTTTTTTTATTTCTTCCTGCAGTTCGCACAGCGTTAAAGTCAAACCTGCTTTAAAAGATACCTTGGGTTATGTCGCTCCTGATCCCGGCAAAATTCCGGCTGATAAAATGGAGGTGTATAGAAATGAGGTAAAAGATTTTTATTATAATAAATTGCTTCGAACGGGATTCAATGGAGCTATACTAGTTGCCAAAAAGGGTCAGGTAATTTTTGAAGATTATCACGGTTATTTTGATCTTCAAAAAAAGGACTCGTCTATCGACAAACACACTGCATTTCATATTGCCTCCGTTTCAAAAACATTCACTGCAATGGCCACTTTGAAATTGGTACAAATGGGCAAACTTTCCCTGGATGATGATTTAAAAAAATTCTTTCCGGCCTTCCCTTACGATAATGTTCATGTAAAAGACCTTCTGAGCCATAGAAGTGGTTTACCAAATTATCTTTATTTTATGGACAAGTTAGGCTGGGATAAAAAGCAGCATGTAAAAAACCAGGATGTACTTGATTATTTGATCAAATTTAAACCACCAGCTACTAAACCAAATACTCATTTTACCTATTGCAATACAAATTATGCTTTGCTCGGTTTGATCATAGAAAAAACTTCAGGAGAATCGTATGCTGATTTTTTGCAACAACAGTTTTTCACGCCTTTGCATATGAACGATACGTATGTTTGGAACGTAAACGACAGTGCTACTGCTATGCCTTCCTATGATTACCGCGGCCGTCGGGAAAGTTTTACCTTTTTAGATTGTGGCTTCGGTGATAAAAATATCTACAGCACAGTCGAAGATCTGCTTAAGTGGGACCAGGCCTTATATACGAATCAGATTTTCTCTAAAGAAATACTTGAAAAAGCATATACGCCATACAGTAATGAAAAGCCAGGAATAAGGAATTACGGTTATGGATGGAGAATGAATGTATATCCTGACGGGAGAAAAATAATTTATCACAACGGCTGGTGGCACGGAAATAATGCCGCTTTTATAAGGATGATTCAGGACTCAGTAACGATCATCGTGCTCGGAAACAAATACAACAGCAATATCTACCAGGCCAAGCAAATGGAAAAATATTTTGATGGAGCAGATACCTCACCTAATGATGAAGAAAACGCTGAAACACCTCAGGAAGAAACCATAACCAAAAGGCCGGTTCATCATCCGGTACATCATAAAAAGATAAACCGTAGAAGGTAGTATATATATTGAATTCGTGTGCTTTTTAGGCCAAATATCCTTTGGTAGTAAAGAAACAAAAAAGAAAAAATTTATTTCCCTTCCTTTAGCAGATGCGCTCAAAAGCGCAATAACCGCAGAGTAGACTACTTTGAAACAATAAAAAAGGGTGTTATACG
>Ga0157371_10003904_pt1 | contig 13277 bp, 9 predicted proteins | sample C45metaG_FD_113462 | JGI IMG/M metagenome (GOLD analysis project Ga0157371, IMG submission 113462) | Corn rhizosphere microbial communities from Kellogg Biological Station, Michigan, USA - C4-5 metaG | ecosystem: Host-associated > Plants > Roots > Rhizosphere > Soil | place: USA: Michigan... | reverse complement strand
GTAAAATTACTAACAGCATTATCTGACTTAAAGCGTTTCCTAAAAACTGCATTAATAATACGAATTACCATTATCTTCATATCCACCACAAATAATTTCCATTCAAATTATCTATTCTATTTAAAGACAAAGAAACAAACAATCCTAAAATCACACCTAGTTCAAATCACTCATTTATGTTTCATATTATAAAATGAAACACATTTTTATAAAAAAGATTTTTCAATACCACACTTACACACAAAATCTTTTTAAACAAAAAAAAGTCCCAATTTTCATTGGGACTTTTAAATATTAATATTGAATATTATTTCAATTTCTTCTTGATAGCTACTTCATGGTAAGCTTCAATCACATCGCTAATTTCAATGTCATTAAATCCTTTAATTTGAATACCACAGTCATAACCTTTTGTTACTTCTTTAACATCATCTTTGAATCGTTTTAGAGCAACCAATTCACCTGTATGAACTACAACTCCATCTCTAATAACTCTAATTTTAGAAGTTCTTAAGATTTTACCATCTGTTACCATACAACCTGCAATTGAACCTACTTTAGAGATTTTGAAAATCTCACGGATTTCAGCAGTTCCTAAAACTTCTTCTTTCATTTCAGGAGCTAACATTCCTTCCATCGCATCTTTCAAGTCGTCAATAGCTGCATAAATAATAGAGTAGTAACGGATATCGATTTCTTCCTTATCAGCAAGTTGTCTTGCATTTCCAGCCGGACGAACGTTAAATCCGATAATAATCGCATCAGATGCAGAAGCCAGGTTAACGTCAGTTTCTGTAATCGCACCAACCCCTTTATGAATGATATTAATTTGAACTTCTTCTGTAGAAAGTTTAGAGAACGAGTCTGATAACGCTTCAACAGATCCATCCACGTCTCCTTTAAGGATTACGTTTAATTCTTTAAACTGACCAAGAGCAATACGACGTCCAATTTCATCAAGGGTGATATGACGTTGTGTACGTACAGATTGTTCACGCATTAATTGAGAACGTTTAGATGCAATTTGTTTTGCTTCTTTTTCATCTTCAAATACATTGAACTTATCACCTGCAGTTGCAGCACCGTCAAGACCTAAAACAGATACCGGAGTTGAAGGACCAGCAGTTAAAACTGTATGCCCTCTTTCATCATGCATAGCTTTCACTTTTCCATGATGTTTTCCTGCCAGCATATAATCTCCAATTTTTAAAGTTCCATGCTGAACTAAAATCGTAGACACATATCCTTTACCTTTATCTAAGTAAGCCTCAACAACAGTTCCCTGTGCCGCCTTATTTGGATTAGATTTTAAATCTAAAATCTCTGCTTCTAATAATACTTTTTCAAGTAATTCTTTCACACCCAATCCTGTTTTTGCAGAAATATCATGTGATTGAATTTTACCACCCCAATCTTCAACAAGCAAATTCATACCTGCTAATCTTTCTTTAATTTTATCAGGGTTAGCATTTGGCTTATCAACTTTGTTGATAGCGAATATAATTGGAACTCCAGCTGCCTGAGCATGACTGATTGCCTCTTTAGTTTGCGGCATGATATCATCATCCGCAGCGATTACGATAATAGCTATATCTGTAACCTGAGCTCCACGCGCACGCATCGCGGTAAACGCCTCGTGACCCGGAGTATCTAAAAATGCAATTTTTTGTCCATTATCAAGAGTAACTCCATATGCTCCAATGTGCTGTGTAATACCTCCAGACTCACCAGCGATAACATTTTCTTTACGAATATAATCCAGTAAAGATGTTTTACCGTGGTCAACGTGACCCATTACTGTAACAATTGGCGCTCTTGTTACTAAATCTTCTTCTCTATCTTCAACAACTTCAATTGCTTCTTCGATATCAACAGTTATAAATTCAACATCATAACCAAATTCATCAGCAACAATTGTTAATGTTTCAGCATCCAGACGCTGGTTCATGGTTACCATGATACCAAGAGACATACAAGTTCCAATTACTTTAGTAATCGGCACATCCATCATGATTGCAATCTCACCAACTGTAACGAATTCTGTAACCTTAATTGTTTTACTTCCTTCGTCAAGAGCCCTTTGTTCATCATCAGATTTCTGACGGTGTGTTTCTCTTTTATCTCTTCTATATTTAGCCGCTTTAGATTTACCTCCCTTCCCTTGAAGTTTTTCAAGAGTTTCTCTAATTTGGTTTTTTACTTCTTCTTCTGTAGGCTCTACTTTTGCAACAATTGCAGGGCGGTTTCCTTTTACAAAACCAGGTCTTGCGTTTCTGTTAGCATTAAAGCCTCCACCAGAATTTGGTGTAATTTTATTCGGATTTGGTGTTCCCGGCGCATTACCCGTTGCAGGTTTTGGCGCACCCGGCGTACCAGGTTTAGGAGCAATTCTTTTACGCTTATTTTTATTAGCGTTATTATTATTCCCAACTCCAGGAGTTCCTGGTTTATTTGGAGTAATTTTTGGATCTTCTTTCTTTTTCTTAGGCTTATTAAATTGAGATAAATCAATAGTCTGCCCAGTAAGAGTCGTTCCAGATAATTTTTGATATTGAGTAGTGATTGTTTCCTCTGCAGTTGTTGGATCCGTTGAAATAATTGGCTCCTGAGCTGTTTTAGAACTTTCAGCTTTTACTTCTTTTTTCTCAGTAATAATAGGCTTTTCTACCTTTTTCTCTTCAGAAACAACAGGAGCTACAGGCTCAGACTGTACAGTTTCTTTTTGAACAGGTTTTTCTGTTTGAGTTTGAGTAACAGTTTTAGGTTCCTCAGCTTTTACTGGCTCTTCTGGAGAAACAGCTGCAGGTTTCTTTGGATTTAAATCAATTTTACCTACCTGTACAGGTCCTGAAACAACAGCTCTGGCTTTGATTATTTCCTGCTGTTTTTGACGCTCCTCTTCTTGTCTGCGTTTGTCTTCAATTTCTTTCTCACGCTCTACACGTAATGCTTCTTTTTCTTTTCTTTTTTCTTCTCCAACCTCTTTAGAAGCTTCCTTATTCCCCTTATCGCCCGCAAATTGACTTTGAAGGATATTAAATTCACTGTCAGAAATTTTTGCATTTGGATTTGCATCAATAGCAATTCCTTTATCTTTTAGATAATCTACAGCTCTTTCTAACGAGATATTTAATTCCCTTAAAACCTTATTTATTCTTATTACTCTCTCTTCAGACATATAACCTTTTTATTATTACCTTTTTTAGTTGTGTTGTTAGAGCAGATAAAGCTATTGCTTAACTATCAAACTCTTCTTTTAGTATTTTCATAACATCTAGAATTGTTTCCTCTTCTAAGTCTGTTCTTCTTACTAAATCTTCTACGTCGTGTTTCAAGATACTTTTTGCAGTATCTAAACCTATTTTAGCAAACTCTTCAATTACCCATTCTTCGATTTCATCTGAAAACTCTGTTAATTCAACATCGTCTTCATCTGCAACTGTACCAGCAACATCTCCTTCACGAATAACATCCAGCTCATACCCTGTTAATTGACCCGCTAATTTAATATTATGTCCGCCTCTACCAATTGCTTTAGAAACTTCTTCTAATTTCAAGAAAACTTCAGCTCTTTTACTTTCTTCATCTATTTTGATTGAAGAAACTTTTGCAGGGCTCAATGCTCTTGTAATGAACAATTGAATATTGTTTGTATAATTGATTACATCAATATTTTCATTTCCTAACTCACGTACAATTCCATGAATACGAGATCCCTTCATACCTACGCAGGCTCCAACAGGATCAATTCTGTCATCATACGAATCTACAGCAACTTTTGCTTTTTCTCCCGGAATACGAACTACATTTTTAACCGTAATTAAACCGTCGAATACTTCTGGAATTTCCTGCTCGAATAATTTTTCTAAAAACTTCTCAGAAGTTCTAGACATAATAATTTGAGGTTTGTTTCCTTTTAATTCAACGCTTTCAATAATTCCGCGTACATTATCTCCTTTACGGAAAAAGTCAGAAGGAATTTGTTTTTCTTTTGGAAGCACAATCTCATTCCCTTCATCGTCTACTAAGATAACAACTCTTGGGCGAACGTGGTGCACTTCGGCAGTATAAATATCACCAATAATATCTTTAAATTGTTTATAAAGATTTGTATTATCGTGTTCGTGAATTTTAGATATTAAGTTTTGACGCAAAGCCAAAATAGCTCTTCTTCCTAAGTCAATTAATTTAACCTCTTCAGAAACTTCCTCACCAATTTCAAAATCCGCCTCGATCATTCTTGCTTCAGTCAAAGTAATTTCTTCGTTCTCAAAGTCCAGATCTTCATCAGCAACGATAACTCTTCTTCTCCAAATCTCCATATCTCCTTTATCAGGATTTATAATGATATCGAAATTATCATCAGAACCGTATTTTTTCTTTAGTGCATTTCTAAACACGTCCTCCAAAATTGCCATAAGCGTTACACGATCAATAAGTTTATTATCTTTAAACTCTGAGAATGAATCGATTAATGCTAAATTTTCCATGCGAATTCTTTAATTAAAATGTTACTGTAACAACTGCCTCTTTTATCTCTGTATAAGGTATCTGTTGTTCTTTTTGAACTGTTTCTTTTCCTTTTCCTACTTTTTTTGGTTCTCTTGCCTTCCAAGACAAAATTATAAAAACATCGTTAGCTTCTATCAATTCTGCCTCGATTTTTTCATTATTTGTAGTAACAATCAACGTTCTACCAATATTTTTCTTGTATTGTCTTATCAATTTCAAAGGAGATCCCACTCCAACTGATGCTACTTCAAGCGAAAAATCCTGCTCTTCACGATCCAGATTGTTCTCAATTGCACGACTAATATCGATACAATCCTGAAGCGCAACTCCATTATCTCCGTCTAAACCAACACTAATTTTAAAAGAATCCGAAACAGCAAGATCAATCAAAAAGATCGATGGCTTTTCCAGAAGTGCTTCTGTAATTAATTCGTTTACCTTTTCCTTAAATGTCATAATTTTATAAAAAGAGGGGACACTTAGTCCCCTCATTATTTAGATTTTAATAAATAACGGTGCAAATATAGTGATTTTTTTATAAATCAAATAAATAGATTGCTGCAAAAATAATCGTTACCTTTATAATACCAAATATTAACAAGTTTTTTAAACCCCTTAATCCTAAAATCATGAAACGAATTTTAGTACCTACTGATTTTTCAGAACACGCAGAACATGCCTTAAAAGTCGCTGCTCAAATCGCTAAAAAAAACAATTCTGAAATTACAATTTTACACATGCTGGAATTACCGCATCAAACTAACGATGCAATATTTGGAGGCGTCAGCATTCCCGAAACCATGCTTTTCATGCAAAAAGCAAACGAAACTTTAGATAAAGTTTCTAACAGCCCATTTCTTGAAGGAATCTCGATAACCGAAATGGTAAAAATGGACAAACCAATAAATGGAATAACACAAATAAGCAAAGAACAAGATATTGACCTTATCATCATGGGATCACACGGATCATCTGGAATGGAAGAACTTTTAATTGGATCAAACACTGAAAAAGTTGTTAGAAATTCTGAAGTTCCTGTTCTTGTAATCAAAAAAGACACTACAGATTTCAATGTATCTAATATTGTTTTTGCCTCTGACTTTACAGATGAAACCAAAAAACCTTTTCAAAAACTATTAGACTTCGCTAATTTTTTTGATGCAAAAATACACTTAGTTTCTATATGCACCCCTAACAGCTTTAAACCAACTCATGTAACCGAAAAAGCTCTTCAAAATTTTGTAAGCGAATTTAACCTTACTAACTACTCAACTCACATCTACAATGACACAAATATAGAGAAAGGAATTATTAACTTCTCAAACAGCATAAATGCAGATATTATTGGAATGTGTACACACGGAAGGACAGGTTTTGCTCATTTCTTTAACGGAAGTATCAGCGAAGGATTAGTAAATCACTCCATCAAACCTGTTTTAACAGTAAAAATATAAAAAGCTTTCAAAAAGAGCATTGCATAAAAAAAGCCTCTCATATCTGAGAGGCTTTTTATGTTGGTCTACTAGGACTCGAACCTAGAAAGACGGCACCAAAAACCGTAGTGTTACCATTACACCATAGACCAGCAGTGCGGTTAAGCGGGTGCAAAATTAAAACTTTATTTAATTTATGCAAATTTTTAAAGCAAATTTTTTAAAATAAAAAAAGCCTCTCAAAAATGAGAGGCTTTTCTGTTGGTCTACTAGGACTCGAACCTAGAAAGACGGCACCAAAAACCGTAGTGTTACCATTACACCATAGACCAGCAGTGCGGTTAAGCGAGTGCAAATTTAAAGTTTTATTTAGTTTGCACAAACTTTTTAACCAAAAAAAATCATTTTTTTAGTTTTTTTTCACTTTAAAATCATAAGCATTCTTAAAAACATCTCATATACAACACATTACTCTTTACAGATAGTTTTATAGAATTTTTTGTTAATGCTCGTTTCTTTACATAAAAAAACATTTTCTTTGTAGGATTGAAAACATACAAAATTTTAATACCTAAATATGGCACAATTCAATTTCAATAAATGGAATACAATTATTGGTTGGTTTGCATTTGCAATCGCTTTAATTACTTACACACTAACTGTTGAACCTACGATGAGCTTTTGGGATTGTGGCGAATATATTGCTACAGCGGCTAAACTTGAAGTCGGCCACCCTCCGGGAGCACCTCTATTCCAAATGATGGGAGCCTTCTTTGCAATGTTTGCTATAGATGCGCAGCATGTAGCGGTAATGGTAAATATGATGTCTGTTTTTTCAAGTGCATTTACAATTTTATTTATGTTTTGGTCTTCGTCTATGATTTTAAAGAAAATTGTAGCGCGTTTTGCCGAAATTGATCAAAACAATTCTATTGTTATTTTAGGAAGTTCTTTTGTTGGAGCTCTAGCCTATACTTTCTCTGACAGTTTTTGGTTCAATGCTGTCGAAGCCGAAGTGTATGCAATGGCATCACTATTAATTGCTTTGCTTTTTTGGCTTGGACTACGCTGGGAACAAGACATGGACAAACCAAAAGGAAACAAATGGCTATTAATTATTTCTTTAGTTGTAGGCCTTTCATTTGGGGTTCACTTTATGGCTTTATTGACAATTCCATCAATTGGATTCTTATATTATTTTAAACACTACGAAAAAGTAACCATAAAAAACTTTCTTATCGCCAATGTTGTTGTAATTGGAATTTTATTATTCATTTTTAAATTACTCCTTCCTTTAACTATGGCTTCTTTTGGTAAAACCGAAGTTTTCATGGTAAACAATCTTGGTCTTCCTTTTAACTCAGGAACTATTTTTGTGGTTTTAGTTTTAATTGCTTTCTTCTATTTTGGATTAAAATTCACAAAACAAAAAGGACTGATTTTTTATAACACAATCATTCTTTGCATCTTATTTATTTTAATTGGTTTTTCTACCTGGATGATGCTTCCGGTACGTGCTAATGCCAACCCGGTAATTAACGAAAATAAACCATCAGACGCTGCAGAGGTTCTGGCTTATTACAATCGTGAACAATATGGTGTAAACCCTTTATTTTACGGACCTCAATACACAGAAGTTTTTGCCGGACTTGATGCTAAAACTCCATATTTAGACAAAAAACCAAACTACGAAAGAGATTATAAAACAGGTAAATATATCATTACCAACAATTATAAAAATGCAGAACAAAATTCTGATGACAATCAAAAAACTATTCTGCCAAGAATGTGGAGTACAGAAACGGGTCACATTCAAAATTACATCAGTTTTACAAATCCTCCTAAGTTCAGAATCAATCCAAATTATGATTATGAAGAGGATTTAGCAAAATACGGCATAGACGCAAGCCAATTAACTGAAGAAGAATACAATAAGGCTACAGCACAGCTTCGCAATGAAGTTGAAAAAACAATTTCTGAATTCAGACATGCTTATGCTCAAAAACAAATTGACAACGAAGGATATGTAAAATTCCTAAAGAGTTATGGAGATTATTTAATAATCGAGAAACCAACTGCTGTTGACAATTTCAGTTTTATGTTCGAATACCAATTTGGATACATGTACTGGAGATATCTAATGTGGAACTTTGTTGGACGCCAAAGCGATGTTCAGGGAAAATATGACAACTTAGACGGAAACTGGATCAGCGGTATCAAAGCTCTTGATTCTCTTCATTTAGGTTCTCAGGACAATTTACCTTCTGATGTTTTAAACAATAAAGGAAGAAACGTTTACTATTTCCTTCCTTTTATTTTAGGCTTAATTGGATTAATGTATCATGCTAATAAAGACCTTAAAAGTTTTTATGTTCTTTTAGCATTATTTTTATTTACCGGAATTGCTTTAAAAATATATTTAAATGAAAGACCTTTTGAGCCTCGTGAAAGAGATTATGCTCTTGTTGGATCTTTCTATGTATTTGCAATCTGGATTGGTTTTGGAGTTTATTCTTTATATGAAAGCTTCAAGAAATATGTTGCTCCAAAAATTGCCGGACCAGTAATTATTGCCGGAAGTTTATTAGCAGCGCCTATTTTAATGGCTTCTCAAAACTGGGACGATCACGACAGATCAAACAGATATACTGCTGTTGCAATGGCAAAAGCATACTTGAGTTCTTGCGATAAAGACGCTATTCTTTATACTATTGGAGACAATGACACCTTCCCGCTCTGGTATGCTCAGGAAATTGAACATTATAGAACTGACGTGAAAATTGTTAACACAAGCCTCTTCATGACAGACTGGTATATCGATCAAATGAAAGCAAAATCATACGAATCAGACCCTCTGCCAATATCATTTACACATAGTCAATATGTGGGTGATAACCTGGATTATGTAGCTTATATTCAAAAAATTGATACGCGCTGGAATATAAAAGACTTTCTTGATTTTATTAAAAATCCAAAATCGACTGTAGGCTTACAAAATGGACAGACTATTCATTTTTATCCAACAAATAAAATCAGAATTAACGTTGATAAAAACACTATCATCAAAAACAAAGTTGTAAACCCTAAATACAATGATTCAATTGTTCCTTATATGGATATTGATATTAAAGGAAGAGCTTTATACAAAAATCGTTTAATGATGCTGGATATCCTGGCTAATAACGATTGGAAACGCCCTATTTATTTCAGCGGTGGTGCTTTTGATGATGAAGATTATTTATGGCTTAAAGATTACCTGCAATTAGACGGAATGGTTTACAAATTGGTTCCAATTAAAAACACACCTTCTAAAGACGGCGGCCCTATGGATATGGGACAAATCGACGCTGATAAAATGTACGATATTGTAATGAAATGGGATTGGGGCAACAGCGAAAGCAACAAAATCTATCACGACCCGGAAACAAGAAGAAACAGTATTACCTACCGTACAAACTTGTCTCGTTTGATGAACCAACTTATTGCTGAAGGCAAAAACGATAAGGCTAAAAACATTATCAATTTAGCCATGACAAAAATGCCTTTGGATAAATTTGGCTACTACTCATTAGTTGAACCTTTTGCGGGCGGTTATTATAAAGTTGGTGAAACAGCTAAAGCTCACGATTTATTAGACAAATTGGTTAATAAATACAGAGAAAATCTGGATTACTACAAAACTTTAAGCGGTTCAGATCAGACAGATTTAGCAATTGATATTATTACAGATATTGAGCGTTACAGAAGCTTATTGCAAGTTATGAAAGATAACAACGACAACGCTTTCTACGAAAAACACAAAACAACTTTTAATACGTATGTAAATATTTTTGAGCGTTTTGGACGCGAAAAAGAATAATATACGAAAATTATATTGATTAAAAAAATGCGGCGCTTCTTGATAAAAAGCGCCGCATTTTTTATTTTTACATGTATCTAAATCAATCCAAATGAGCTTTTATTGGGTAAAAACTAATTCATTTATAAAAAAGATATTTTCTAAATATTGCTGGGATATCCCAAACAATGAAAAGAAAATATACTTAACATTTGATGACGGCCCTACCCCTGAAATTACTGACTGGGTTTTATCTGAATTAAAAAAATTCGATGCTAAAGCTACTTTCTTCTGTATTGGAAAAAATATCAAAGCCAATTTATCTTTATTCGAAAAACTGATTAGAGACGGACATTCTATTGGAAACCATACCATGAACCATGTAAATGGATGGAAAATACACACTAATGATTATATCGAAAATGTAAAAAATTGCGCCCAGATTTTAGAAGAAGAAATAAAACCAAACAATTTGATATTTCGCCCGCCTTACGGAAAAATCAAAAAAGCGCAGTCTAAAATTTTAAGAAAACTAGGTTACAAGATCATAATGTGGGACGTTTTGAGTGCTGATTTCGATCAGTCTATTACCCCTGAAAAGTGTCTTGAAAATGTAACTAAAAATGTAAAATCCGGAAGTGTAATTGTATTTCATGACAGCATAAAAGCTTCGCCAAATTTAAAATTTGCTCTGCCAAAAACGCTTCATTTTTTAAAAGAAAACGGATATAAATTTGATATTATACACTGATAATATCTTTTAGAAAGAATTATTATACATTGAATTGCTCCTGAACAATTCCGATAAGTGTATTTGCATCAAGCTCTCCAGATTGTCTCCAGATCATTTGTCCTTCCTTGTATATCATTAAAGTCGGAAGTCCTTTAATTCTTAATGCTTCGGCTAGTTCCTGATTTTTATCAACATCAATCTTAATTACTTTTGCTTTGTCGCCTAGTGCCGCCGCAACATCCTTTATTACCGGATGCATCAATACTGATGATTCGTTCCAATCTGTGTAGAAGTCAATTAACACTGGAACCTGAGCATTTATAAGTTCTCCAAATTTTGACATAAAACCAAAAATTTAATTCTTTTAATCTATTAAAAAGAGATAATTAATACAAATGTAGCATTTTTAACGAATTAAGCCACATTCTCGCCTTTTTTTAGTTCAATCACTGTGATTTCAGGCATAATTCCAACTCGTCCTGGATAGGCGTGAAAACCAAATCCCCGGTTTACATAAACGTATCTTCCGGCTTCTTCGTATAATCCGGCCCATTGTTTATAAATGTACTGCGCAAGGCTCCATTTAAAATATCCCGGAATTTCAATTCCAAACTGCATTCCGTGTGTATGCCCTGCCAGAGTTAGATGAAAATTTTTAGGATGCTTTTTAATTTCATATTCCCAATGACTTGGATCGTGGCTCATTAAAACCTTAAAATCATCTTTATGAAGATTCTCCGATGCCTTATTCAAATCACCAGCTTTTTTAAAATTAGCGCCCCAATTTTCAACTCCAACCAAAGCTATTTTGTCTGCTCCTTTTTGAATATATTTATTTTCATTCAGCATTAAATCGAAACCAATTTTACCATACAGGCTTTTAATTTCGGCAAAATTTTCATCCTTTTCTTTTTCAGAAGGCCAGGTTACATATTCACCATAATCGTGATTTCCTAAAACTGCAAATTTTCCGTATTTATAATCTTTGATCCTGTTAAAAGTTTCCAGCCACGGATGCATTTCTTTTGCATGCGTATTTACAATATCTCCTGTAAACAGGATCATATCTGCTTCCTGCTCATTAATCAAATCAATTGCATAATTTATTTTTTCAGGATTATCGAAACTGCCGCTGTGAACATCTGAAATCTGTGTTATTTTAAAGCCGTCAAATTCGTCTGGAAGATCTGGAAAATAAATAGTCTGTTTAAATACTTTAAAATTATATTTTCCTTCAAAAATTCCGTAAATTAAAGACAAGAAAGGAACCGCTGCCAAACCCAAAGCTATTTGGCTCACAAATTTTCTTCTTTCAGGCATCATTTCTTTTCTAGGCGTATTGTAAACAAAATAATTTAGAATACTAGCTCCTACTCTAATAATATCTTCTCCAAACATTATTAATGTAAGAACAATTTTTGGCACATAAACCAACAGCATTAATCCTGTAGTAAACATAAATTGTTTGGTCTGTCCTACAGAACGATCAACCTGAGAAAATGAATAAATAATAAACAGCAGAATAAGCAGGCTTATAACCTGATAACTAACTAAAACCCATCTAAGTTTTATTAAGGTGCGAAAGGCTTGATAGGAATAGAACTCAATAAATATAAAAAGAGCACATAGAATTACAAAACGAAGGATCATTATTTACAGTTTTAAGCAAAGTAACAAAGAATGAAAATTTTATTGCTTTTTATTATCAAAAATTTAACTCAAATAATAGCAAAAGCCGATAGATTTCTCTATCAGCTTTTGCGACCAAATTATTCAAAACCTTTATTCTACAACAAGCCTTGTTGTATTATTTTTGAGCTTTTGCCGCTTCTGGCTTAGCTTCTGCTTTTTTTGCTTTTTTATCTGCTTTTTTCTCTTTCTTAGCAGCTTTTGCTTCTTTTGCCGGAGTTTCTTTTACTGGAGCTGTTTGAGCGTTTACCATTGCTGTTGTTCCTAAAACTGCTACTGCTAATAAAATTAATTTTTTCATGATTGTAGATTTATTTGATTATTATTTCATTATTTATACCTCAAAGATATAACCAGTAAATGAAGACAAAATGAAGATTGAACCAATCTGAAAAAATTAACTTTTAATTGTGTTTTGGTTCTTCCGGGAACAATAGAGTAAAAGTTGTTCCTTCGCCTAAAACAGACGTAACTTTTATTTCAATATGATGAAAAACGGCAATACTTTTAGCAATAGCAAGTCCTAAGCCCTGTCCTTCCTGATCAGAACTTACTCTTGCAAATCGGTTAAAGATATTTTCGATTTGAGATTCATTTAAACCAATTCCAGAATCTGTTATTGAAATAAAATAGTGATGGTTCAAAAATCCGTCAGTTACAATAATGCTTCCCTTAGATTTATTATACTTAATGGCATTTGTAACCAAATTATAAATTAGAATATGAATTAAGGTTTTATTTCCCGTAAAGGCAAAATCATGTTCTGCTTTATTAATAAACTGAATTTCTTTATCATCAATACGATCCTGAAGATCTTCCTGCAGATCTTTTATTATTTCCTGAAAACTGATATGTTCGTTAGCCGCGTATTGATTGTTTTCGATTCTGGAAATCAGCAATAAATTATTGATGATTTTTTTTAGCATATCTAATGTCTTCAACGAACCCACAATTTTATCAACTGCATTATCATCTAAAGAGTCATTTTGCAATAAATTTTCCAGCTTGTTTTTTAATAAAGCAATTGGCGTTAAAAGTTCGTGAGAAACATTCGAAATAAATTGTTTTTCTT
>Ga0157371_10003902_pt1 | contig 13280 bp, 10 predicted proteins | sample C45metaG_FD_113462 | JGI IMG/M metagenome (GOLD analysis project Ga0157371, IMG submission 113462) | Corn rhizosphere microbial communities from Kellogg Biological Station, Michigan, USA - C4-5 metaG | ecosystem: Host-associated > Plants > Roots > Rhizosphere > Soil | place: USA: Michigan... | reverse complement strand
TGGCGATCGTGTCGATGTTTTAGATTTGGATGTCGAGAGTGCCACCGACACGAAGAATGGTGTCGCACGGATCGTCTTGTCGTCGCAGGCGGCGGTGAAGGACCAGTACGGCAAATCCAAGACCGTCTCTATGTTGGTACAGCAGGTTTATTCCAACTCCGGTGTATTGCCACTTCAGCTCGACACATTCACACCGAACTACACGCTTAACAACATAGATATTCTTCCGGCAATGAAGGAGCTAGCGGGGGCATGCGGAGATGCCGCGAAGAAGACGAAGCCCGTCAAGATAGCCGGTTCGGACGGCCGTCTCTCATTAACAGTCGGTAAGGCTGAGAGGTTCATAGACCACCTGGACACGCCGACGAAGTTTTCGCTTAACGTCCGCGCTGACGACTTCTCGGCAGTCTCAAGCGTGCTCGCCGATGTTGATATCACCACCGGGATCGCATTAGGCCTGCACCCGGAGATGCTAATGCTGAGCTTCGGAACCGCATCGGCCTCCTACTCGGTCTACATCCCGAGGCAAGGAATTGATGGGAAGCGCTCCAACCGCTTTATGCGTAAGCTTGAGCCGCAGGTGTGGCCTGGTCTTGCTTCGGCTGACGACGACAACGCGCACGAGGCCGACTGACCTCCACATGGGGAGCACTTGGCTCCCCGTACCTCCCTTCATTCCGCTAAAAGGAATATTCTGATGAAATTCAACGATCATTGGTCCGACTATGCGCGCTATCTGCCAGCGCCGAACGAACACTTTGTGAAATTTGCCGAGCAGGCCACCACCAAGCCGCTCGAGCAGCGCCTACCTACACGCGTTCGCGCCAAGCACATGAACTTTCTTAATCCGGCATCGCCGCTATTTTGTTGGCCTGATGTACTTTACACGGCGACATTTGCAGTCGGAAACAGCCACCCTACCATCATTTCCAATCGAGATCGCTCTAAGACCTTCGTTCTTGGCGACAGTGGCGGTTTTTCGTTGATCAGCGGTGCGATCAGTTCGTCTATGGGATCGTGGCGCGCGGCCACCCTCAACTGGCAAGAAGCTGAATGTGATGTTGGGATTATCGTTGATGTCCCGACCCGCGCTATCGATGTAGCCGCCAGCGGTTACACGAATTTCCTGTCGTGTCTTGATCAGACTGTCGATAACGCGAAATTCGCGATCAGCAATCGCTCGCGAGCTGATCTCAAACTGCTCGCCGTCTATCAGGGCCGAACAAAGTCTGAGGCTGACAAGTGGGCGGTGGTCATGGAGAGGTTTCAGCGAGATTTTGAGGGTATGGCTATTGCTGGGCATACTCGATTGGAAATAGCTGACTGGATCGGGCAGTTCCGTAGCATGATGGACCGTAGACTATTCGATACAGTGACCCATATACATTTCCTGGGTACTGCCCAGCCTAGGTTTGCCGTCCTTGCGACCGCACTTCAACGGTCGTTGCGAAAACATGTGCGGCCTGATCTCACCGTCACCTTTGATAGCTCGACGAGCTTCACCTTTGTTCAGAAGTTCGGCCAGGTCGTCACGGGTCTTCAGGCAGACAGAAAGGATTTTCGCTTGTTGAACCACACCATGCCAAACCGTGGTGGCGAGTTCAATCCGCTTTCCCCGTTTCCATATCGCAGCCCGTTGGCGGATTTGTGCACGGTTGGTGATTTCTTACCGGGCATGGATCCAACCGCAACTCCCTCAGATATGGTTGGAAATAATATGCTGTCGCATCACTCCGTTTACTCTGAGCTTTCAGCGATCCTCCAGGCCAATCGGCTCATGGACATGGCTCAAGAGGGCAAGAACGGCCTTGTGCCGTACGACATATCCTTGGCCATTGGAATGATTGATCAAGCTATTGCAGGGTCTGGGCAAGCTCTATCCGATCTGCGACGTCTCCTTAGCCGGCCCGGTAACAAAATCATGGCGCCGGTAGAAGACCGCGCGGACGAGGCGTGAAGAATGACGCTTTGCTACCCGTTTGCCGCCTATATCGTCAGTTTTTTGCCTGACGGCCTTGGCATCCGAAAAGAGCGTCGCGACGACCTAATCGCAGTGCTCGACTGGTGGACGACGAAAACCACCATACCTATCACCGTCATTGCTTCGAACTGGCGTTCTGCCGACTTCCACTTGGTTGGCCTCTCCATCGACCTTACTAAGCTCACCATCATCGAGCGGCCCGGTCAGTTGCTTATTCTTAATCGGGTTGCCTGCCTCGAAGCTTTTTACGCTAGCGAACATGACTGGGGGATTATGTTGGACGACGATGCTGTCCTGTATGATGGGCCGCAGCATAATCGAGGGCCGCGCCTGTTTCCCGAGATGATTGCCAACGGCATCGCGGCATATGACGGCGTGGACGTGTTCTATCCGATCAACCCACAGAAGATCGGCTTCTCTCCAATCTACGCGACCAACCCGTCACTCTATGTGGCGCATCACGTTTTTGAGCGGAGCATAGATCTCAAAGGGAGTATGTTCGTCGTGCGGAACTTCAAGAAGGCGAGCAAACCCGTCGTCTTGCCCGATCCGAATTTCACGCTGCATGGTGAAGACAGGCATTTTGCCCTTGAAGCGGTAAAGACGGGTTATTCAGTCATGAGATGTGAGAACATCGTGCTACGAGAATTATCGGGGACCAGCCATTTTGGGGCAGATCGAACAGCCCAAATGAAAATCGGTTACACAAGGCTCGCACAGATGTATGCGGACACCGGCCTGACAATGAGGCCGGACAGCCATCTGCACGATCTGAAACAGTTCTGGCAAAATTGCTGGGTTAGCAGACCAACGAGGATCATTGTTTGAGGCAGTTCGGCGGTCTCGTTTAGCTCAACAATTCTTTCACTTGGAGCGAGTAGTCGTCGTAGATCAAGCAGCTTTTCAAACAAGCTATTGCCTGATGTTCGCGGCACGCCTGATCGAAAATGCTTGCAACTGCTTTCGATGATGGCGGCAGTGCAAGCCGAGAGGCAACGCCCTTAAGTGGAAATTCGCAGACTTCCGGCTCGTCTACAATCTTTTCGCTCATCGCGGCGGCTTCGATGTATGCGCTGATCGGCATTGTCGGCGCAAATGTATCGTCCTGGACGAGCTCAATTCCGAGCATGGGACGCAGGGCCATAATGTCGGATGTCCATAGGGGCTGAAACACCGGCCCGCCGTCGGTGAGGTTATGCAGAGCGTCAACGGCGTGGCCGCTCAATCGGCTCCGTGTCAGCAGCATGACGGTGCTGCCCTCGGGGTCGTATAGTCTGGCGACAGGCGGGAAATTCGCGTTCGGTTTTGCGTGCCATTGAAGGCGGCGCAGCAAGGTTTTCGGAAAGAGTTGCCGATACCGTCCGAGCCGATCCATCTCATGAACTGTGACCGTTTTGCCTTCGCTCAAAGCAAACAGCATGATTGCGCGCCATGACAGCGCTGACAGATAGCTGCGCTGGTGAAGAACGCCGTCAATGTCATAGTGGAGATTGAGCGCCGTACCTTTGCGCTTAACCTTGTAGAACCACTTTGATCCGATATGCAGATCAGTTGCGAACAGTAGTGCCAGATCGATTTGTACCTGTGTCGGTATCCCGCCATTACCGTTCTCGCCTTGATGGTCATTGTTGTGCTGTATCTGCATCCATATCCCGCCTTCCGCTTAGGCGAAACAAAAAGCCGATGGTGCAGAAGGGCGAGCGGAGAATGCCAAGGGAGGTATTTGCGCGGAAACTGCCCACTAAAGCTGGAGCATGAGCAGTCGTACATCATGCAGAAGCACAGACATATCAAGGAGTGCGTCCGTGTGTGGAAACTGCACTGCGTAGCGTCCTGAACCGGATGCGCTTCCACGGCTTTCTATGACGACGGTTCTCCGCACACCAGATACACGAAAGGCATGGGATCATATGATCCCATGCCTTTCGGATTATTACCTGCGATATTCGTACGGTTATGTGGACTTGCGCAAAAGCTTGCCGCGCTCGGCAGCAGCAGCAGTGAGTTGCACGTCAAGCTCGCCACCACGAACTGCCTGTATCAAGGTGTCGATGATCTTCGGCAGTGCCGAAAGTTCACCCGCCTCAACGGCGTTCTTATCCTTGGCGAACTCGATTGGTTTGCCAGCATAGCGGATAGCAAAAAATACCTTGCCATTTCCATCGGTAAACCAGCCCTGACGCAAACGCTTAAGCGTTTCCACCTCCACACGCTGCCCCTCAGCATTTTTGCGGCGCACCACATGCGTGGGCGCAAATATATGACCGGCAATCTTCGCCTCAGCCATCTGCTTCTGCTCTGCCAATGCCGCAATCATCTTTTCTCGCGCCCGCTGTACAGGATCGACAGTTGCGCGAACCGGGACTGCGGAGGTGAGCTTGAGAGCCTTGAGGTGGGACATGCTGTGATCCTTCCTGAAACCATTGAATTGTTTCCGGGATATAGCCGTAAGCCAAAAGGTCGAGCAGAGAATTCGAGAGTTTAGAAATACCTTGATCTTAAGTGCTGAGACGCGAATATGAATTCTAATACAATCAGGAGATTCGATTATTGAAAGTCTGTGGCGTAGAAATATCAGGCAGTGAAGCTCTCCTCGCCGTAGCAACGGTGGATGACGGCGAAGTATCTTTCGTAACCACTGGCACCAAGAAGATCGGGCTCGGAGACGACAAGGATGCTGCGAGTGTCAAAGCATGTTTGCAAGCGATAAAAGCTTTTGCACACGAAAATAGTATCAACGCGTTTGCTATTAAAGCTCGTGCCCACAAGGGAAAAATGGCTGGTGGCGCGGTTTCCTTTAAGGTTGAGACGTTGTTTCAGCTAACAGAGTATCCTGTCTCTCTGATAAACGCTGTGGCACTGTCAAAATTCGCGAAGAAGAACATCGCGGGCATTCCTTCAGGCGTCCTTAAGTATCAGGAAGATGCTTTTCGCTGCGCTGTATACCAGATGCAAAAATCCGGGGCCTTGTAATGGCGGTTGATCTGTCAGTTCTGCCGGAGGGCATTCAAGCAAAAGCACTCGAACTTTCATGCTCCATTGAGTTCAATAAAAGCATTACGAAAGGTGCGAATGGGCACGTGCTCGTTGGTACCAATAAGATCTTGGACCGCGCGGTTGTGGTGAAGTTTTACTATTGGGGGGGAGGCGATCACGCGGAGCCCGCATTATTGGCCGCACTCGACTCGGACAATGTCCTTAAGGTATTTGACGCGGCGGCGATAAACGAAGAGGACGCATATTTCATGACCCCGTTTTGTGACGGCGGGGACCTAGACGACGAACTTCAGAAAAGCAAGTTTGGGCCGCTTCAAGCAATCGATGTTGTGCTACAAATCGCCTCCGGCGTGAGCTATCTCCATGGTTCTGGCTATTTGCATCGTGACCTTAAACCATCAAATATATTCTGCACCTCTGACAATAAGTATCTTATAGGCGATTTTGGTTCGGTTGTAGTCCAAAATGCCGCAGGATACGCTCAGACGTTGACGCGACATTCTTTGCTTTATCGCCCACCCGAAGAACTCGCTCTCAAACAATCGTTCAGGCAGGGCGATATATACCAGTTGGGAATGGTATTTTTTCAGCTTCTGGGTGGACATCTGCCTTATGACGAACGCGTTTGGCTTACGTCGAAACAACAAAAAATATACGATGCAAAAGCGGGTATCGAACAGCAACTTTACGCGACATCTGCAATTGAAGACAGGATTTCTAAAGGAAAGATGTTGGACTTTAGTTCGCTACCTCCGTGGGTCCCTAAGTCGCTGATGACAGTTATTCGTAGGGCCTGCGCTGTTGACTATAAAAATAGGTATGCGGCAACCGCTGATTTCTGTTCAATTCTCAATAACGTGAGGTCCAAGGCTCCTGATTGGCGCATTGAGGGAGATATCGTACTGCATCGCCCTAAGAAACAGATCAGGGTTGTCTCTGCGGTAAAGGGTTTACTCATAGAAAAACGGATCAACGGAGGCTGGCGCACCGAACGTCAACTGAAGCCAGTAGACTGGACCGAGGCAATTCAAATGGCGGAAGGTCTGTAGGGCTATTCTATTCTCGTAGCTTCCGAAAGCTGTCAGGCGCCGTCATCGGAATAGTTGCAGAATATTTTCGGCGTTGCCGTTGGCGATCTGCAAGGATTGGACAGCAAGCTGCTCCTGAGTCTGTAACGCCTTGAGCCTTGCAGAGGCCTCCTCCATGTCAGTGTCGACAAGACGGCTGACGCCTTGATCGATGATGTCCATGAGCTTCCCGGCGAAATCCTGTTGCATGTCGATACGTGTCGTGAGCGCGCCGAGCGTGGCACCGCCGGTGATAACACGCTTCAGCATGACATCGACGCCTGACAGATAGTTGTCGAGGCTATTGGACGGATTTGTGATATCAACATCAAGGATATCGAAATTCGCCGCCGGTCTAAGGTTGTCTGCGACGTTGCTGATATTGAGCGTGGATCGGGCTCCCATTTCCGGGTGAACTGCCGGGTCGATATCAATGACGATACGGCCGCTGTTTTCCGTTGCCGTCAGCCCTACACCTGACATCGCAGCGTTTAAAATGTCTGCGAGATCAGCCGGTGAACTGATTTTGCCGTCCGCTGTACCTAGCGTACTGTCAACAAGTTGGCGGTCTACTGTTACGGTCGTGTATGGCGCATTATTGACGCTTACATTGAACGAGAAGCTAACGTCATGGTAGACTTTAAACGGGGTCGTAAAAGTGAATTGGTCACTTGCATAGCCACCGGCAGAGCTTGCGAGCGGCGTTTCCTGAAGACCGCCCGCGTTACCGCCCGTGGTGTCATTCACGCCGCCTACCGAGATCGTTGAGGCACTCGCGCCTGTGTTTTCCCGGCTGAATATGCCGATTGCCGCCTGATTAGGCGGGCCGGTGAGGATTGTTTTGCTTGAGCTGACAAGGGAGGAAATTCCCGCCTCAACAAATGACTGATTTAGGACGCGTGCGTAATCATCGATGTTGCTGATAAACCCGTTCGTACTGCCCAGTGCCGTGTCAATCGTCGCTTTTGTGATTGTAACGGTTTGCGATGAGCTTCCGTCAATCATCAAATTGAAGCTGATACTGTCAGCGGAGCCGAGCGTAACCGGGCCCGTCATCTTAAAGAATTGCCCTCCGGCGAAAGAGTTTGCGTTTAAATTCGCAGACCTAAAGCCGCCAATATCGCCCAGCGAGCGGATATCCTTTTGCAGCGCGCCGCCGCCACCGACATTGAACAGGCTGATATCAGCAAGATCGACCTCGGTCGTTCCGACGCGCACTGTGCCGTCGGAAGAGCGTATGAAGGAAGAAACAAGACTGGTCGGGTAAGATGAGAGTCTCATCAGGTCATCGGGGGAGCTGGTGTCGAGCCAGTTGACGCCGTTGAAGCTCGCCGATGTCGCGATAGAGGTGAACTGCTTTTTAAGCTGGTCGAGTTCGTTTTGAATTTTGCTCTTATCGATGCTCGTTTCCTGTGCCGAGACAAGCTTTGCCCGAAACTCTCCGAGAAGATCGATGGTGTTTTCTATTCCTGCATAGGCGACATCGACATTGGCTGCACCAAGGCCGAGAGCATCACTCACCGCCGACAATGCCTTGTTATCCGAACGCATCGTAGTGGAAATCGACCAGTAGGCGACGTTATCCGATGCTTGGCCGACACGCAGGCCGGTGCTGACTTGCTGCTGTGTATCGGTTAGACTGGAGCCGATGGCTCGAAGCGTTTGCAGTGCTGCCATGGCGGAATGGTTCGTTAGGATGCTGGTCATTATCGCCTCGGACCCTATGCCCGCCAGCCACACCATCGTCCTTGCATATACGTTTGCGCTCCCCCGGAATTAACCCTCCGTTAACTATGCCGGATACACTAATCGCTATGAAACCTGCGGTGATTTGCGCCGCGCTCCTGCAATCTCATCCTGCAAGCCAGACGCGCACGCTGTTTTAGCCGATTGCGCTTACGCCCTCGCTCGCCCCTCCAGCACCGCCATGTTAGCGACACGCAACATCAGGAGGCTGACATGAGCAGCGATAACAGTGCGCTTCCGGTCCGCGCTTATTCCTACGTCCGTATGAGCACCACCAAGCAGCTTCGCGGTGACAGCTTGCGCAGGCAGCTTGAGCGGTCGCGTGCCTTCGCGGACGAACACTCTTTGCTTCTGGACGATAGCTTGCAGGATCTGGGTGTCAGCGCGTGGAAAGGCAGAAACTTCAAACACGGTGCGCTTGGCCGATTTCTTGCTATGGTCGAAAGCGAAGAAGTGCCGAGGGGCAGTTACCTGCTGATCGAAAGCCTCGACAGGCTCTCGCGTGAAGCCGTGCCGGATGCCCTGACGCTGTTCATGGCCATCATCAATGCGGGGATCACCATCGCCACGCTCGGTGAAGATCGGCAGGTTTACAGCCGCGATACACTTAATGGCGATTGGACCAAGCTTATCATCGGTCTTGCGGTGATGTCGCGTGGACATGAGGAAAGCCAGACAAAGAGCGAGCGAGTACGAGCGGCGAACAAACGAAAGCGCGAACGTGCCAGAGACGGTAACGGCCAGATCACCAGCGTCACCCCGGCATGGATCGACGCGGCGCGAACCGGGTCAAACTCTTACAGCTTCACTCTGAACGATCATGCAGCGGCGGTGAAAGCGATTTACGAGATGGCAGCAAGAGGAATGGGTGCTACGGCGATTGCGCGCAGGCTCAATGGGGACGGCGTTCCGGCGTTCAAGAGCAGGGACGGATGGTATCAAAGTATCATCAAGGCGCTGCTTCGCCGTCATGATGTCATCGGCACATTCCAGCCGCATCGTATGCAGGATGGCAAACGTGTGCTGGATGGCGATCCGATAGAGGGTTATTTCCCTGCCGCCATCGACAAGGATTTGTTCCTGCGCGTACAGGCCATGCGGAATAATCCCGGCAGACCAGGCCGTAAAGGTGAGAGTTTTGCAAACCTCTTTACCGGGCTATGTCACTGCGCCCATTGCGGCGGGCCGATGACGATCAAGTTCAGTCGGGTCAAAGGAAATGAAAACGGTCGATATCTCGTATGCAGCAATTATGTCCGCGGCCATCGATGCACAGACGGCAATAGGCATTTCCGCTATGAGCCGCTCGAAGCTGCCATTCTTGACCATGTCAGGGAACTAGATTTTGCCACCGTCCTGCAACGGCAAAGAACCAATGACGCTGTGATCAAGATGGATGAGGCAATCGCCGGTCTGGCGATCAGCATCGAAGCGCTACGGCGCAAAGAACAGAGGCTCGCCGCCGCCATAGAGGATGACAGCCAATCACTGGAAACCCTGATCGCGTTGCTGCGTCTACGACAGAGCGAACGTCATGCGGCTGAGCTCGAATTGAAGGATCGTCACCGGGAACGCCAACGACTGTCAGTACGCAATGGTGATGCAGCTGGAAGCCTTGATCAACTGGCAGCACTGCGGCGGGCGTGGGAGGCGGCGACGGATGCCAACGCGCTATACGCTTTGCGAGCAGAGGCTCATGCAGCAGTCACCGAATTGATCTCGGATATCTGTTTCGACAGCGCGAATCTATCGGCAGTAGTCGTGGTCGGAAACGGCATCACCGCCTACGTGATCAAAGACGGCAACGTTAGCGATGTTTTCCGGCCTTTTGCTTAGGTTTAAGGAGAAATCATGTACACTCTCAGTGCCCAGTATCAGCCTGCGCGCTTCTGAGCATACCGCTCTGCAATCTTTTGCTCGGTCGAGCTACCTTTCCCACCACGCCTCAGCTCTTCGATCCGCTTTTCGAGAAGCTTGATCTCATCGGAGCTGTCGTCATTCAGCAGAACCGGCTCCTTTGCGAAATCCTCTTGGCCGGGGCGCAGGAAGTCCTTGATCTGCTCGGTGTTGACCTGCGCATAGTGCTTGTCGATCATCGCCAAAGATGTCCGGGTGTTTCGAGCTACATGATGGACCGATACATTTTGGGCGAGCATCTGCGAGATGTAAAAATGCCTAAACGAATACGAAGTACGGCGTACTCCCCGATTATCCTTTTCCAGTCCCGCCGCGATCAAGAGTGCGTTGAGGCTCTTCTTGAACGAGAGGATGGGTTTGCCCGTTTCATCGGCGAAGACCGGATCACCGTCCAGCGGCTCGCGTCCGAGGTCATGCTCAAACAAATTCCAAAGCATTTCCAATGCCGACACCGCGCCATAGAGCGGAACAGTGTTTCCATGCTTGCCTTTGCCCCGCACGGCGAGACGCGCATCTTGTTTGTGAAGCGGCAGCTTCCTCGTTTCGCGATAAAGTGAAATGTCGCCCCATGTCAGGTTCTTGGCTTCTGTCGGACGTAGGCCCGAGTTCGCCATCAGCTCGATATAGGCATGAAGCCGAACACGATCAGCACGAGTGTTCTCTGTAATAGCCTTCTGCGTCCAAACCCGTCCATCTTTCGCTCTGATGACCTTGAGGGACGTGTGATGCTCGTTGATACGTGCAATGCTCTTGGCGATCAGCTTTTCGTATTCTTCCGGCTTAAAGCCGGGCCTTCTGTTATCGGGTCTTTTGCGCGTTTCAACAGTTGGAAGTTCCAACGGTTTGCAATAACCCCATAGGGCAGCCTGTCGGAAAAGCTCACGGATGATGACCATCTCGCCTTTCATTGTGGTCAAGGCTGCAATCTTACGCGGGGCAGGGCGCGTGAAGACGCGACCATCCTCACGTTCGCACCTAATCTTTTCGATCTGTGAACCCGGGCCTTTCGTCCAATAGGTCTTTCGCCATTCGAGATAGCGAGCAACGTCCGCAGCAGTGATAAGGTCGATAGCCTTATCGCCGAAATAGCCAACTGGAAAACGCCGGATAATCGGTGGCCAAAATGTTGGGTGATAGTGGCTGCGCTCGCCACGCTCTGCTTCAGCGCACACTTTCTCGATGAATTCTTCCGCAACGTCGTTAAAGGCGTGCTGAGTCAGCGAAAGGCCCTGCTTATGCCGGTACTTCTGTTCGTGATAAATCTCGTGTGCCCGCTGCATCGCAAGGCTGTGATCGGCAATGCCGAGAGACTTTTTGATCTGCTTCCCGCCCAGTGAATAGCGCATCGACCAATTACGGGTGCCTTCGCGCTGGAAGAGGGTGAAAGGGGCGTTAGTAGGTTCGTGGTGACGCTGCAACATGAATATGGGCTCCAACGGAGTTACTTCGGTCGGAGCGCTGCGCTTAAACTGCGCTGGTTCCGAGCCCAAGCGTCGGAACGCTACATTGAAAACATTGATGAATTCGAAACGTTATGCGTTACTGAGCTAGGACTGAGCTAGCTTATTGCCTTCATCAAGCAGAACAAGAGAAGGATAAAAAATCAATGAAATCAGTAAGTTCAGTGGCGCACCCGGCAGGATTCGAACCTGCGACCTTTGGAATCGGAATCCAACACTCTATCCAGCTGAGCTACGGGTGCCCTCGTGACGCGTCTTTGAGTCGCGTTTGGATATGCCGGGTTTCTTAAACTAGCTTTCCTGTCTCTTCAATCCGTAAAATGTCGCCGGGGACAATGATATTGTCGATGAATCGGTATGGTTAAAAATCATCTATTACTTCTTGCACGCTTTGCTTGTGTCTAATTCTTACGGGCGGGAATTTGTACTTCATCTTTCGCCGGTTGCATGATGAGTGGCTAGTTAACGAGAACGTGCATGATGATTTTTCGCGCTCGAGTTTGAGAAGAGCGAGATTAGTGGTTTGTTTACAATATATTGGTTGTGAGAACCAATATTTATGTGATGCTAATAGTAGGAAATGCTTATCGTTTCCACCATGGAAGATTTCATCCGTATGAACCCTAGACCTATGGATTAATTACTATTAAACATTGTTCTAATAAACATATGCCGCTAATGACCTCTCAAGCGGATGAATCACAGGAGGCCGGGATGACTTTGAATATGGCTTTTGAGCAAGGTCGCGCGAAGGGTAAATACTCGGAAGCCGATGAGCCGTCGCTTGGGCATTCCAAGCTCTCGAAGCTCGATGTCGATTACTCCATTCTTTCCGAAGCTGTACTTTACAGGCTCCGGAGGGCGCAACTCGCGGTGGTGGGGGACTTCAACGAGAGCCTTCTTGCCTACGGTCTTCGTCCGGCTGATTTCTCCGTGCTGATCGTTGTGGCGAACAATACCGATCTGAAACAGAGCGATGTTGCAGAGGCGCTTGGAATTCAGCGCGCCAACTTCGTGGCGATCATCGATGGTCTGGAAAACAAGGGGCTGCTCGCCCGCCGCAGATCGGCGACGGACCGCCGTGTGCATTATCTGGAGATGACGGAAGAGGGCAAAGCCACGCTCGACGAAATCCTGCAGATCTGGAAAGCCCATGAGGATAAGCTCGTTGGCAGACTGGGTGGCGAGAAGGCTCGCGATCAACTTGTCGGGCTGTTGCGCAAGATCGAGGATTGATCCTGGACGATAATGCTCGGTGCTCTCCATTGAACACCTGAAGGCGGTGCAGTTTTGCGCCGCTTTTTTGTTGAGGGGTTAGGGGTGGCGCGTCTGCGATGAGCGGACTGACCCGTCATGGTGTTCGCCATTGCAGCACGATCCTTCGACGAAACCTCTTGCTACGCCATTCCCTTCATTGTGCGTTGGCTCTGGGGCAAGAGGTAGCGAGTTTCCTCATCCGTATTGTGCTGTCGCTCGCCAGTCCACATGCAGATCCGCTCAGGGTAAGTTCTCTCAGATCAAGGACAATGGTCTGGCTGTTTCTCCAATACCGCCGTGATGGGTGTGCCAATCATCTGGCTTCATCCTGAAGCTGGAAGCGAGGCTCTTGCCCTGGGTCACGCGTCGGCCTTCTCTAAACGCCGGCATGTTCTGCCCACGCCAGCGCAGTGGATTGGCCTTCGGTCGATCACAATCCGGTTGGATAAGGGGTTCTCGCGCCTCTCTTTGGCCTGCGGTCTTGCATTGTTGCGTTTCTGAGGGGATATGCTCGGCAAAATGCTTGAAGCGCCGTGCGTCCTGGTGGACGCCCAAAGGACGCTTTACCTTTTTGAATCGACACATCGTGCTTTTCCGAAAATCGATTTCGATTTTCGGGCCGATGCAGTAAAGCCGGATGCTTGCGTGGATTTCGCATGAGAGGCTGGCGCAAGGGAGAGACCATGCTTTTGATCGATACGAACCATCCGATGTATCGCCCGCTCTGGGTGAGGCTGCTGATCGTTGGCGTCTGCGCCGGCTGGGCGGTGCTGGAGTTCGTCAATAACGAGCCCTTCTGGATGACCGTCGTCGGCGGCATCGCGCTTTATGCGGCCTATGTGCTGCTGTTTACCT
>Ga0157371_10003896_pt1 | contig 13296 bp, 12 predicted proteins | sample C45metaG_FD_113462 | JGI IMG/M metagenome (GOLD analysis project Ga0157371, IMG submission 113462) | Corn rhizosphere microbial communities from Kellogg Biological Station, Michigan, USA - C4-5 metaG | ecosystem: Host-associated > Plants > Roots > Rhizosphere > Soil | place: USA: Michigan... | reverse complement strand
ATATTGCATTAATCATTTCAATTAGTGGGATTTTAGGTGTGATTGCCCAAGTGCTATCCTTCGATCGTATTGTCGGGAAAATTGGGGAAATTAGATTGATTCAAATTTGTATGGGTGTGTCAGCAGTATTTATATTTGCTATGATTAAAGTGTCAGCGTACTGGTCAATATTACTGGTAACTTTTGTGATTTTCTTAATGTTTGATTTAATACGTCCTGCTTTGACAACGTATTTATCTAAAATAGCTGGCAATGAGCAAGGGTTTGTAGGTGGATTAAATTCCACTTTTACGAGCGTTGGGAATATTCTAGGGCCTGGTATTGCAGGTATTATGTTTGACGTGAATGTCGATTATCCGTATGTACTTTCGATGTTTGTACTAGCACTTAGCTTTGTGATTACGTTATTTTGGAAAGAACGAAAAGCTAATTAAGGAAAAGGTGAGGAAATGGAAAATTATATCGTTACTGGAACGACGAGTGGAATAGGTTTAGAGCTTGTTAAACAATTATTAGGAGCTGGCCATACTGTTTATGGGATTGCGCGAAAAGAAAACGGTATTGACCATCATCGCTACCACCATTTTTTATTAGATCTAACAGAGACTTCTAAGCTTGCGGACATAATGCAGGAGATTATAAAAAAGCCTTCTTCAGAAGCAAGTTCTTTTGTGCTTATAAATAATGCGGGAACAGTTGAGCCGATAGGGATGGCAGGGGAGATAGACGGTGATTTTATTGCGAAAAGTATTGCCGTTAATTTAACAGCTCCTATGTTATTAACGGGTGCATTTATTAGAGGACTGGCTGAAAAAGAAATTCCGAAAAAGGTTATTCAAATTTCATCTGGAGCAGGACGGAAAGCTTATGAAGGCTGGAGTAGCTATTGCGCTGGAAAAGCTGGACTGGACAGATTTACGGAGGCGGTTCAATTAGAGGAATCTAATAAGCCAAATGGTGTAAGGTTAGTTTCTATTGCACCGGGTATTATCGATACAAATATGCAAGGGAAGATACGTCAATCGACAGAATCTGAGTTTCCGTTAGTCGATCGATTTAAGGAGTATAAAGTTACGGGACAACTTAGTAGTGCACAAGAAGTAGCTGAAAAGCTGATCCGATTTATTGAAAGTGATCAATTTTATCAAGTAGAAGTTCTAACTGACTTACGCAATCTGTAATGAAGCCATTTTGTCTTTTCGCGAAAATCCGATACAATAGTAGGTAGAGTATTTGATTGTGAAATGGAGGACTAGTTGTGCGTGAAGTAGCAGCTTTACATAAAGAAGCAATGGACATGTTAAAAAAGACAAGCAGAACATTTTATATCCCAATCACTTTTTTAGAACCGACACTGAAAAAGGCGGTTGCCTCTGCTTATTTGTGCATGCGTGCGATAGATGAAATAGAAGATCATGAAGCATTAGGGGCGCAAGAAAAACAACAGTTATTGCTTGCAACGAGCGAGATGCTTCTAAAAGATTTTAATCAGAAAGAGTATGAACAGCTTGTAGCACCGTACCGAGACATTCTTCCTGAGGTCTCATTAAGACTTGGAGATTGGCTATCAATTTGTCCAACGGATTTAGTGGGAACAGTGAAAACCTATACGAGCGAGATGGCAGAAGGAATGGCTAAATGGGTAGGGAAGAACTGGCAAGTGAAAACAAAAGAAGATCTAGATGAGTATACATATTACGTTGCAGGTCTTGTTGGGGTTATGTTAACTGACTTATGGAAGTGGAATGCGGACGTTGATACGGACCGTGAACTAGCGATTGCATACGGACGCGGACTTCAAGCAGTTAATATTTTACGAAATAAAGACGAAGATAGCGAACGTGGAGTTCAGTTCTTCCCAGAAGGCTGGACACGAGCAGATATGTTTGTCTATGCAGAAGACAACTTAGCATTGGCGGATGAATACATCAAGAGTATTCATCGTCGCAGTATTGTTTTATTCTGTAAGTTACCGCTTGCACTTGCACATAAAACATTAAAAGCACTTAAAAACGGTAAAGAAAAAATGACTCGAGCAGAAGTTGAAGCAACAGTAGAAGAAGTACAAGCAGAGGCATAAATAGATATAAAGTTAAACAAACGAGATGAGAGTCGATTCCTATTAAAAAGGGATTGAATCTTGTAAAGACATTGCAACCCAATTACCCAAGGATGAAAGAAATATGCGGAGTGTCATAGAAAGTTTATGTGATGTAGGATTAGCTGAATGCATTGGTCTAAAACCTTATCCAACGCGAGGAAGACCGAGACGAATTTATAAACTGAATCCAAATAAAATTATGTAAGGCTGTCGGGAACAATCTCCCAGACAGCCTTTCTTTTATGCTCCAATCTAAGCTACATTTTTATGAAAACGACCGTTAAATACATACGTTAAAGTAATAAAGATATAAATGGTTAATGTAATAGTTGTTACGATAATAGATGTTGTGAAAATAATTCCAATTAGGATTGCACATAAAGCTATAATGGCAGCCCAAGTTGTATAAGGGAACCATTTAACCGAATAGGTACTTGGTTGTTCAGGTTGATTTTTACGCGATTTTAGGTGAGCAAATGCAATGATTAACCAGATGAACAACACTGTATAGCCTAGAGAGCCCATTAGAAACTCAAACGTCTTACTTCCAGCAAATAAAGAAATTAGTACACCAATATATAAAGCAGACGTACACATTAATATTGCATAAGTTGGAACTTTCTTTTTCGATAGATGTGAAAATATTTTAGGGATACGACCGTCCACAGCTTGTGTATATAGAACTCGTGACGAGCCATATAATCCAGAATTCATCGACGAAATAATTGCTAGTATTACAACGGCGTTCATTATATGGTCAGCACCTGGGATCCCAATCATTTTAAATACCATCACAAATGGACTTTCTGCAACCCCGTTTACTTCATTCCAAGGAATTAAGCTAACGATAATAAAAAATGGAAGCAAGTAGAAAGAGATAATTCGGACTAACGTACTACGAACCGCTTTCGGAACTACTTTTTCAGGATTTTTCGTTTCAGCTAACGTGATTCCAATAATTTCAGTACCTCCGTAAGAATAGATAACAACAAGCATCGCGGCAATTAATCCTGTCGGTCCATTCGGGAAGAACCCCCCGTGGTCAGTTAAATTAGAAAAGCCAGCTGCTGTATGATCGCCAAAATTTAAGAGAAGTAACAACAATCCAGCTATGATAAACACTACAATAACGGTAATTTTAATTAACGCTAGCCAGTATTCAGTTTCAGCAAAAGCTTTCACTGATAACAAGTTAATGACTGTAACCAACACAGATACCGATAAAGCCAGTATCCAAATTGGGTAATCTGGTAGCCAATATTGAATAAAAATGGCCGCAACGACAGATTCGGCTGCGATATTCAATACCCACATTTTCCAATAGATCCAATCCAGAAAGTACGCAGGATAGCTTCCTAAAATAGATTGTACTAAGTCTCTAAATGTTCTTGCACCACTATTTCGTACTGCCATTTCAGCTAGACCTTGCATGACGAATAATAGAATGATCCCACCAATTAAGTAAGCGATTAGAACTGATGGACCTGCCATATCTATGGCAGAACTACTCCCTTTAAATAACCCGGCTCCAATGGCACCGCCTAAAGCCATCATTGTAATATGACGTGAAGTCATTGTTCTCTGTAAATTCTGTCTGTCTTTCTCCATGTCATTACCTCCCCTAATCAAAAAAGCATATCGTCTCTTCCTTCATAATCAAATGAAAGAAGAGACGATATGCCTTAAGCAAACCGCGGTACCACTCTTATTGGTTCTTATAGAACCCTACTATAAAACCTGGTAACGAAGGTTAATCGTTAAAATAAAAAGAATAAGTTATCTAACCTTTTCATCCTACCACTCCTAGGCAAGTTCAAAGTATTATTGGACTGCGTTGCACCAACCCGCAGCTCTCTTTACCAAATAATGAGCTTTTACTACTCCTAATCATTGCGTTTACAAAAGTGAATCTGAATTTCTTTAATATCGAACACTATACGGACTTGCTTGGATTCTGTCAATATTTTATTTTTGAAAAACTTTTACCTGGTGCCATCGCCTCTACTCTAGGTATGTTTTTTCCATCTTTACTTATTATTTTGCTCATTGCTAAGTTCTTTTTCCGTTTCAATGACAATAAATATGTGAAATCCGTATGCGGCCTATTATCACGGGTTTATAGACGCACACTTGTTGATTGGAGCGGAGGCGGCGACTTCTGCGGGAATAGCAGATGTTTTCTGCACCGAAAGCGAAGCGGCAGGTGCATGAGCTGAAGGCCCCGCAGGAACGTACAAAGGAACAAAGGCTAAGAACGCCACCTCGTGTGGCAACGCCTTTGTGACCAACATCGTGTTGGCCTGAGGAGACTGAAGCCATGCCCGCGAAAAGCGTCCGCCGTAGCGGAAATCAACGAATTTTTCGGATATATCCATCTCGAAAGAAAAAAGACTGCTCCTGCGGTTACTCGTCGCAAAAAAGACTGTAAACAAACTCAAGTGTATGGGCTTGTCTACAGTCTGAGACTGACACAAATACATATGCGCCAGTCTTTTTTGTATATTTTATTATTTCGCTCTCACAAACAACACTTTCAAATAATTTCCCTCTTTGAACAAAGGAGATGTCTTAAAATCACTTGGAAGTGAAAATTCTTCTTCAATTGTGTACTTTCGATTGCTTTCTTTGAAAGCTTTTTCAACGAAGGTTTGGAATTTTTTCATTCCAAAGGTGGCGTTATTAGTAGAAGCAACAATGATGCCATTCTTTTCAGTAATAGCGATTGCATCTTTTAATAAGTTCGTATAATCCTTTGCAGAGCTAAATGTATATTTCTTTGAACGAGCAAAGCTAGGTGGATCTAGAATAACGACATCGAAAGATAATTCCTTACGTTTGGCGTACTTGAAGTAATCGAAGACATCCATTACGATGATGTCTTGCTTTTCTACATCAATTCCGTTCACTTCAAACTGTTCAGTTGTTTTATTTAAGCTTCGTTTTGCAAGATCGACACTGGTTGTTTTCTTCGATCCACCTGCAGCAGCAAAAATAGAAAAAGCTCCTGTATAAGAAAAAGTATTAAGAACCGTTTTTCCTTTTGCATAAGTATCTCGAATCGTTCGACGAACATCACGCTGGTCTAAAAAGACACCAACCATAGCGCCATCATTTAGGTAAATGGCAAAGTTTTGACCATTTTCTTTTACGATCAGCGGGAACTCACCGCGCTCACCTTTTACAAAATCATCGTCTTCTACATACTGGCCTTTGGTATCAAAACGTTTCTTTTCATAAATTCCTTTATAGGAAACAGACTCCTCAAGTGCCTCTAAAATCATTTCTTTAAAGGAATAGATGCCTTCACTATACCAACTCAATAAATAGAACCCATCGAAATAATCAATCGTTAGTCCGCCAATTCCATCACCTTCCCCGTTAAATACACGGAAGGCAGTTGTATCACTACTATTAAAAAAGTCCTCACGATGTTTGATTGCAGCTGCAATTTTCTTTTGGAAAAAGGAAGTATTGATTGTTTCATTTTCATTTTTCGTAAGGATCCAACCTACGCCTTTATTTTGCTTTCCTACATAGCCTTTTCCTATAAACTTGCCAGCAGGATTTCTTAATTTGAGGATTTCCCCTTCATTTAATGACTCTATCTCGTGGAACCCGTCTTTGAATAAAATTGGTACTCCTTTTTGCAAATCCTGTGCAAGTGTTTCTGTTACTTTAATATCTAGCTCTTGTCGCATCTATGTCATCCTCAAATTTCGTTTTTTATTTATTATCCCATATGTGGCCATTTAAAAAAAGAAATGCAGAATAGTTGTTGTTTCAACGCCTTTTTTATAGCGCTTTTATATTAATCCAAATAGTTGGATATTAAGGAGGTAACCGTTATATTTAACTATATGGTTAACTATGGTAATGACAACTTAAATGAAATTTTCATGTTATTGAAAGCAAAGAAGAAAGAACAATAAATTAATTAAAGGAGCAATAAGATGAAAAACTATTCAACAACCACTTTATCAATGACAAGAAATTTTGATGTAGCACCTGAAAGAGTTTTTGATGCATGGCTGAACCCTGAGATGATGAGAAAATGGTTTTTTACATTGGAAGGGACGAATAAGGTGGTACAAAATAATCCTCAAGTAGGAGGTACTTGGGAAATTATTGACCATCGAGGTGGAAAAGATTATCGAGCAATTGGGGAGTACCTTGAAATTGACCCTCCCAAAAAATTAGTGTTTACCTTTAAAATGCCGCAGTTTAGCGAATTAGAAGATACGATTACAGTTGAGCTAAAAGAACTGCAACAAGGCTGTGAAATGACATTTTCACAAAACATTCACGTTCCTCATGAAGAAAATTGGACCGAATCTGATATCGAGAAAGCTCTTGGAGAGTATCATGATGGATCTGAACATGGCTGGAATTTAATGTTTATGGGACTTAAGGAATTAGTTGAGACGGGAAAAGTCAGCTATCAAGGATAAAATTTGTTATTTGAACAACTCAATTTAGGGACAATCGTTCGTTCTTATTAAGTACCGGTATGATTAATTTTTGAAAGCAGCCAGATTCTTTAACCGAAGAATGTGGCTATACATAGTTTGATGTAAAAAAAATTGGAACATTTTTAGTACCTAATGCAAATATAATACTGTTGTTTCCATATCCCGTTCACTCCTCTCAGCCTATATTCTTATGGTACAATATACTATACACATGTATAGGAAGGACGTTCGCTGTGAAAAAATCAAAAGTAATCGTGCCGATTATGATAGTCGTAGCTGTACTAGCAACAATTATTCTAAATAAAGAAGATTATAATGAAGTAACCATTATAAATAAAATCCTCATCATTGTAGGGGCAGCTATTGTTTCGTCTGTTATAGGATATTTCCTACTAGGCTCAGACGTGGACAAAGTAGATCCAAAACCAACAAATAACACGATTAACAATAAGAAGGGAAACAGGAAATAATCTGTTTGCCCTTTTTTCTTAAGGCACTGTTATATTTTACTGTTGTTTTTTAGCATATCATTTGCGGTAGAATCCGCGCAGACTCCTGCGGGAAAGCGAGACATAGGTGACCCCATAGGTGCAGCCGAGGAGGTTCGATCGCCCGAGGAAAGCAAGCGGATTCTACCAAAAACAACCATGTACATTAACAGCGCCTTTCTTAATGATAGGAGTGACTCATATGTTAGAAAACGCACGTCAATTACTACAAGAATATTTTGGATATGATTCCTTTCGAGAAGGACAAGAAACGATTATTAACTATGTTTTAGACAACAAACCTAGTTTATGCGTGATGCCGACAGGTGGAGGGAAGTCTCTATGTTACCAGATTCCCTCCTTACTATTAGAAGGAACAACGATAGTTATTTCCCCGCTAATCTCACTGATGAAGGATCAAGTAGACACATTATTACAGGCGGGAATTCCAGCGACTTTTATTAATAGCACATTAACTGCGGAAGAAGTAAGAGAAACGATGGAAGAAGTGCAAAATGGTCAGTATCGCTTACTTTATATAGCTCCTGAACGATTAGAATCTCCAAGCTTTCTAAATCAATTAAAAAAGGTGAAAGTGCCACTAATTGCTGTGGACGAGGCACATTGTATTTCACAATGGGGTCATGATTTCAGACCAAGCTACCGGGCAATTCATCGATTAAAGGAAGTATTTGCAGTACAACCAGTCGTTTTGGCATTAACTGCTACAGCCACACCTGATGTGAGAGCAGATATATGTAGAATACTTCAAATTGAAGAAGACAACACAGTTATTACTGGATTTGCTCGTTCCAATTTATCTTTTTCAGTTGTATTGGGACAAGATAAAAGTCGATTTCTGAAGGATTTTATTAAAAAGAATGCGCAAGAAGTTGGAATCATTTATGCTGCTACAAGAAAGACCGTCGACCAATTGCATGAGTTGTTAACGAAGGCAGGAGTTCGTGCCGCAAAATATCACGCTGGTCTCCCAGAAGCGTTTCGAAACAAGGAGCAGGAGCGGTTTTTAACAGATGAAGCACAAGTGATGGTTGCTACGAATGCATTTGGAATGGGTATCGATAAATCTAATGTGCGATATGTCATTCATTATCAGCTACCTAAGAATATGGAAAGTTATTATCAAGAGGCTGGAAGAGCTGGACGAGATGGCATGCCAAGTGAGTGTGTTGTCCTATATGCATCGCAGGATGTGCAAACACAACGTTTTCTAGTTGACCAAGCATTGGACCGTGATCGAATTCCGCAAGAGCTCGAAAAGCTACAAGGTATGGTTGATTATTGTCATACGGAAAATTGTTTGCAACAATTCATCGTTACTTATTTTGGAGAGCCCGATAGTGAACCATGTGGTCAGTGCGTAAATTGTACGGATGAAAGAGAAGTGCAGGATGTGACAAAGGAAGTGCAAATGGTGTTGTCATGTGTTGTTCGGATGGGACAGAAGTTTGGAAAAACCATTACGGCTCAAGTGTTAACAGGCTCGCAAAATAAAAAAGTACTCGATTTTGGATTTACGAAACTATCAACGTATGGGATATTAAAAAATAAATCTTTAAAAGAAGTATCTGGTCTTATGGAGTTTATGATTGCAGAAGGGATATTACTAGTGAATCACGGGAGTTTACCGACCATCTATGTATCGGATGCAGGGAAGGATGTATTACTTGGAAAAAGACAAGTAATGCGTAAAGGAGTAGCTGTAACGAAACAACTGGCTACAAATGATCCATTGTTTGAAGGTTTAAGATTACTTCGGAAAAAAATTGCGGACGAAGCAGGTGTACCACCATTCGTTATTTTTTCAGACAAAACACTACAAGATATGTGTGTAAAGCGTCCGCAAACCGAAGAAGAATTATTAGATATACACGGTGTAGGTGCTAATAAACGAGATAAGTATGGAAAAGCTTTTCTCGAAGAAATTGGGCGTTATAGCACTGTGTAATTTTTATGGGATACTACAGTTAGATTCGAAGGAACATTAATTTTCTTTGCATCTTCTGTAGATATTTCGACAATTACCGATTGTTCTAAAATCTTGAATATAGTACCTTGCACTTCGTGATCATTACGTGTAAAAGAGATCTTCTCATCAATTGTCCTTGCTGCTACGAAGTCTGAAACTTCTTTTGGTTGTCTTTGGAAACTCATGTATATGCCTCTTTTCAGGTTTTATTCACGCAAAAGCGATATGTTAATTATACCATAGTTCAGCTACAAAAATCTGATTTAGAGATTAATAAAAGGGGAATAAGTAGGAATCATGTCGAACCTGCACAATTAATGGAAGGAAGAATCGATATTATGTCCTAAAAATACCCTGAAAGAAGAAGGTATTACGACTCTTAAGCGGGCAATAGTTTGATTTTCGTAGAATATTGTTTATGATAGTGTTAAGAGATTAACCGAGGCGGTTTACGAATTAGTTTAAACGAACTCCTTGTGGGGAAGCTTTACATGAAGAAGTAAAATTAGGTTTTAAAGAGGAGAATATGCATCGTGCATTTTAAAGAGTTAGAGTTAGATGAAAAAATATTACGTGCCATTGAACAATTAGGCTATACAGAGCCAACAGAAGTACAACAAAAGGTTATTCCAGTTGCCCTTGGGAAACAAGATATACTTGTGAAATCCAAAACAGGAAGCGGGAAAACAGCTTCGTTTGCTACTCCTCTTTGTGAGCTTGTCGACTGGGAAGAAAACAAGCCTCAAGCATTGGTATTAACACCAACAAGAGAATTAGCAGTTCAAGTACAAGAAGACATAACGAATATCGGTCGTTATAAGCGAATAAAAGGACTTGCTCTTTATGGGAAATCTCCTTTTGCTAAGCAAAAATTAGCATTAAAGCAAAAAACACATATCGTTGTTGGGACACCAGGACGTGTACTGGACCATATCGAAAAAGGATCGCTGGATGTATCTAAAATCGAGTATTTAGTTATTGATGAAGCAGACGAAATGTTGAACATGGGCTTTTTAGAGCAAGTAGAATCCATTATTAAGCTCCTCCCAAAAGAACGCACAACGATGCTATTTTCGGCAACTCTTTCAGATAGAATAAAAAAATTAAGTAGTAAGTACATGAAGCAACCAGTTTCAATTGAAATTGATTCGAAAATTGAAGAAAATGCCCCGAATATTGAGCATGTGAAGTATGTAGTGAAGGATGATCAAAAGCTTGCATTCCTTGAGAAGCTTACGATTATTGAAAATCCGGATAGCTGCATTATTTTCTGCCGTACGAAAGAACGTGTCGATCAGCTTGTCGATGCGCTTGATAGTAAAGGATATACTGCAGATAAAATACATGGCGGTATGATGCAGGAAGATCGTTTTGAAGTAATGGATGAATTTAGAAGAGGCGATTTCCGCTATTTAATTGCAACGGATGTAGCTGCTCGTGGTATTGATATTGAAGAGATTACGCACGTTGTACACTATGATGTTCCACTTGAGCAAGAAAGCTATGTGCATCGTACAGGTAGAACAGGCCGTGCGGGGCGAAGTGGTAAATCAATCATGCTAGCTACTCCGCATGAAGATAAATTTGTAAAAGAGATCGAAGCATTTATTGGCTTTGAGATTCCTACAGGTGCTGAATTATCTGCTGAAGCAGTAGCGAAAAATCGTACTGCATTTGATTTGAAGATGCAGGAGCAACCAGAATTGAAGAAATCAAAAGGTGAGCAATTAAATGCGGACATTACGAAATTATACTTTAATGGCGGCAAGAAAAAGAAAATTCGTGCAGTCGATTTCGTAGGAACTCTTGCGAAAATAGACGGAGTTTCCGCTGATGACATCGGTATTATCACCATTCAAGACAATGTCTCTTACGTTGAAATACTAAACGGCAAGGGTCCACTTGTTTTGAAAACAATGAGAAATACAACAATCAAAGGCAAACTACTAAAAGTGCATATTGCGAATAAATAATAAAAAAGGGGCTTTCCATTACTGGAAAGTCTCTTTTATTTGAAGACAATGTTAAATTAGGCTGTTCGTCCGCGGATAAATTCCAAATTCTCGTTCTTGATTTAATACTTCATTGTTCGTATTTAATATAATTACTACTGATCTAGGAAGTATCAGTGGCTCATGACCAACATGTTTTCGTAATGTTTTATAATATTCCATGTTTATCAACCTTTCCGTGACATTGAATTTATTAACAGTTTATCTTGAAAAATGGTAAGATACGTAATAAAGTGAAACTTCATTTAAGTAGAATCGTATTACTAATAACGAAGTAAGAAATAAAAGAGGATGTGATCGTTGGGTGACAAAGAAATTGTGGTTTCAAGTAGGGACAGCAATACTACTTACATTATTAATCATTTTTATGTTCATGAAAGTAAAAAGTTTATTTTCACCAATCGTGATTATAGGGCAAACAATTTTTATGCCTTTATTAATTGGGGGTGTGTTATTTTATTTATCACAACCACTTCAAAAATGGTTAGAGTCTAGGAAATTCCCAAGATGGGCTAGTATTTTATCGGTCTTCATTGCAATTGGTTTATTAGGTTGGGGATTTTATGCATTAGTCGGTCCACCACTTACAAAACAAGTAAACTTACTTGTGAAAAACACACCGGAAATTGTAAAAGAAATAGAGGATTTTACAACATATACGCTATCCCAAAAGGAGAGGATTCCTGAAATACCAGAATCCCTGAAAAAAACTATTGATGGAGCTATAGCAAAGATTGATACAATTGCGGTTGCAGCTGGTGGATTACTGATTAAGTTCATCCAAAATGTATTTCAAGGGGTATTTTTATTAGTACTAGTACCGTTCTTCCTGGTGTACATGCTGAAGGATCACGAACGATTTGCTCCTTTTGTCGCCCAGTTTTTTAAAGGGGATAAAAAAATATGGATTCGCAAAACATTAGCAGATATTGACGATACATTACGCGCATATATTCAAGGACAATTATTTGTCAGCTTTCTGGTAGGTCTCATGCTGTTCACCGGTTATTTTGCAATTGGGCTTGAATATGCATTATTACTTGCTTTATTCGGAATGATCATGAATGTAATTCCATTTTTGGGACCATATATTGCACTCGTACCCGCACTAATTATGGCTTTAATACAAGAGCCCAGACTTGCGATTTATGTGGCAATTATTATGCTTGTATCACAACAAATTGAAAGTAATTTCATCACACCAAATGTCATGGGGAAATCATTAGATATCCATCCATTAACCGTTATTACGATTATTTTAGCGGGAGGAAACATCGCTGGATTATGGGGAATTATTTTAGGTGTTCCAACCTATGCAATTGTAAAATCGATATTGAAAAATATTTATGCACAACGAGAAGAAATAAAGGATACTGCCACGAAATCAGTATAGCGAGGTGATTAGATGACATTTAGTTCAAAAAGAGATGGTACTTTTATCAGTCTAATTATTGTTGCTATCGGTATAGTAGCGTTAGCGACACTTTGGCCGGTTGTATTTGAATTATTTTTTACGGAGACACCTGACGTTATAGCTATTTGGGTGATGATTGTTCTATTTGTATTGGTGGCAGCATTCATTCTTTGGATTTCCTTCGATATTGAATATACTTTTAAGGAAGACTACTTATTTGTCCGGGGTGGATTATTCCGCAGTAAAATCCCGTATATGGATATAACGAAAGTGAATCCAACATCAAATATCCTAATAGGCTACCGAATTCTTTCTTCTAAAGATGCCCTTGAGATTCAATATAAAAGAGCATTTTTAGGAAGTGTTATTATATCACCTGCCAAGCAAGATGATTTTTTGAAAGTCTTATATCAAAAAGCACCACATATTCATTCAGTTAAATGATGGGGGATTGCTAATAATGGATCAAGACAATTTCAATAAACCAACAAATGATTTAATTGGAGACATCTTAAGAAATTATGAAAAGACTGGTGGAATGGATAATCTAAAAGGGCAAGGAAAACCCTTGTCAGAAGATTATTTATCCGGAGACATATTTCAACACTTCCAAAAGATTGCAAAAGATGCAGGCTTTAAACCACACTGGCTAAAGCTGCAACATGAGATTCGCGATGAATTAAAAGACATAGCTGAAAAATACGTGAACGGTCAAAAGAGCGATTTGCAGTTTCGAGTAACGAAAGTGAATGAAAAAATTATAGAATACAATAAATCATGTCCACCCCCAATGCAAAAAGGGATTGTTCGCTTGGAAACAGT
>Ga0157371_10003895_pt1 | contig 13296 bp, 11 predicted proteins | sample C45metaG_FD_113462 | JGI IMG/M metagenome (GOLD analysis project Ga0157371, IMG submission 113462) | Corn rhizosphere microbial communities from Kellogg Biological Station, Michigan, USA - C4-5 metaG | ecosystem: Host-associated > Plants > Roots > Rhizosphere > Soil | place: USA: Michigan... | reverse complement strand
ACCTTGTGAGGGGCATGGTGTTGAACAAGATGCATAGCAAATAAATCACAGAACGTTTTAGCCATGACCGGCCGGATGGAAAACGTCATACCGTCACGCGCAGCTACCGGCTGCACCGTTGCTAACCATTCCCGCCCGTAACCGCTGTACAAACGCCGGACCGGTGAGCGGCACGGCAGCGGCGGGTTTTCCCAGATTTCTGCTTCGGTTTCGCGCTCCGCCTGCTTCTCTTCCCGGGGCGGCCGGCCGCGTCCGCGGCTACTGCTGGCTGCCGCTTCCAGCTTCCGCTGCTTGAGGGTGCGCAGCAGCACAAATGGTGAACTCAGCGGGAAACGGTCAGCAGATCGTCCAGCACAAAATCCTCTTTCGTCAGCGGCAGAATTTCGTTCACCCGGCCGCCAGTGTTCCACAGCGCATCGATGAACAGAGGTTTGCGTAGATAGGTCACCTTTGACAGCAGCACGGCCGCATCGGGTGCCAGCAGGTAGCGGGGCATGTAGGTGCCGTAGGCGGCGACCAGGTTGCGCAGCGCCACCGCGCTTTAGTAGTTCAAAGTAGCGCGCAGCGCCCGAAGCGATCAAATTATATCCACTGGCGTCGCTACGTGAAATCTGTACCATTTTGTGGGGCAAAGTACCCAAACTTTCATTCTTCGTTGTCTAGCGGTGTGGTACGTATTTTTCCTTGTCTGTCCAGCGAAAACCAAGGGAATAAATCAATCCGGAGAGGATCATGTCCGGGTCTGTTTTCCGGCTTTTCTCCTGGATATGGTGAATAACCTGGACAGCCCGGAATAAACAGCGGGGCGTCTGCTTCTGATCCGGACGGCGATCGCCATGTAACCCTGTTACGGTAAAGGGGAACAGCGGAACCGGGCGGGGCAGGGGATGTACCAGGTACTCTAGGCTAGATGCTTGGGATGTATGTGGATTAGAGAAGAAGAACTGAATTCATAGCTTCAGGGTAGTGAAGAACCCAAGCCAAGAGTATTACAATCTTTGTCTACTAGTGCATCAATCACATGCCTGCTCTGAAGATGTAAAAGGTTTTCCGTTAAACGGCTCTAACTACTGCGCAACATCTGAACTCTCATGATGGTATCTATAGGGCCAGTCATTGTTTAAGAAAGAGCAGGCTGTCGTAGTATTCGTCACTGATAATAAAACTCGCCATCTCATCAAGCAGGGAGTTAGAAGACTGAATAAGCTCAACACTGTCAGCATTTACCTTTTCCTCCTAGTTCTTTTCTGATTTTTCCCCACGGCACTCCACCATTATCGGGAGTTTATCGCTCGTTACGTTTCTATTCGTTCAAAGCTGATGATAATCCAGTTTTTCATAAGGCTGAGACTAAAAGGCAGATTTCTGTAAGTGGTACATACAAACAACAACTGGGAAAAGCTCAGCGGGGACTTGTTGGTTCCGGATGGATGTATTCCAGCTATTTGTCGCTAGTAAACCTCATTCCGCCAGATGCGTCGGACATTAATTATACCAGCCTATTCACTTTTATTTTGGCCACGCCTGGCAGACTTTTGCACTGCCGATACATCCGGACGTATTAGGTTTCTGAACCGAAAAAACGAAAATCTTTATAAGTAACATTTTGTTACCTTCGATTTTGTTAACGTTAGATAATTCATTTTTAGGAAAAGTAGATATAACAAACTGTAGTTTATAGGTATTTTAAAAAAACCAAGTAAAAAAACCATTTATTTTAAATAAAATAGCTTCTAATTCTAAATTAGAAAACAAATTTGGCCTTTGGCACTGTTAAGCACTGTAAAAAAAGGATTTCTCGATCAAAGTGTAGGTTTTGATAGGAAAAAACATAGATGGTTTCGATCATAATTTGTTTATTGATTGGTTAAAGTGATCATAAAATAGGAACTATCTGATGTGGATTGTGGGGAGTACTGTCTAGTTGTCGTTTCTAATCATTAATCAGTAACGCAGAAACTGGACTGTTTGCCGATCCGATAGTTAGAAGAGAAAGAGTAGTGGTTGCGGTCGCGATTCGTACAGAGTGTGCCTAACTAGGGAAACTTTTCGGATACAAGGGAGGTAGCAATAAATGGGAAAAAGAAGATTGTTGAAGTAACAACTCCAGCTCATCAAGAGGAAGGATGAGTATTATCAGACCTAAAATATTTTATGAAGCATCCATTTTTATTCTGATATAGCTGATCTATTATTAAATGATGCTGGGATTTTTTTAGCTAAATAAATGCTATTTAGGTTTAAAAGTTTATGAGCATTTCCCAAACCTTTCTGATAGGAATAGTAATAACCTAATACAGATACTGTCGAGTGATTATTATTTGTAGTTGGGGGTTTAGGAACTATTGGTGCAAATCTCAGAGCTTTACAAGACAAATTATGCAATACAGTAAGAATAAAGATGTTTTGTTAACATTTGTTCGAAGTCTATTTTCTGGTCAGGGGTAATCAAAAATTTGATAAAGTACTATAGCTTAATTATAGTAGCGGATGTCAACCGTCAAGAGCTCAGTCATTCTATTGAAAAAACACCAATGCTATTTATATAGAGTATTGAGAAATTTTTTCATTGAATGAAGGTGAGCAACTGAATCGACATATTTATATTTAATGATAAATAATTTTTAATATTTTTAGACTACACCTTCGCATTAACACGGACGGACTACAAAATGTCTTGTTTTTATTTTAAAGGGGGTGGTTTCGTTATAGGTGTTTTATTTAGGTCATTGGTGCCAGCAAACCAAGGGCGGTAGCATATCTAAATTTACCTCATTATGTCTCCACGTCCCCATGCCGCAATTTAAAAAAAGGGAAATTATGAAAACTTCATTAATTGCTATATTATTGCTGGCGGTATCATTCAGCACAAATGCAATCGCTGAACAGATCAATGCTAAAGATAAATCTGCTTACATTGAAAATAAAGGGGCAGCAGCCGGTGATATGGCGACAGGGTATGCTGTAGGATACTCGACAGCTGTTGGTGTTTCTGCCATTTCAGTACTGGCCGGGATCGCGCTGGCTACAATGAATCCAGGAGGAAGTAATACCACCACAACAACAACCACGATTGCAGGGAAGTAAGAAAGTTTTAAGTTGCGGAATTATTATAAAGGCGACCCGATATGAGGATAATATCTGAAGATAGTTTTTTGAAATTAGGTTTAAGAGAGGCGCTTAAAATACATGAGAATGGATTAAAAGGAATTACAATTTCTATAAGTGCTGATTTAAAAATAATAAGATTCTATAGGAATATAAGCATAAATTATAATGATATTTTTTTTATACGAAACTGCCTTGATGGGTTTATATTAAGTTATCAGCTCAGCCATGGGATGACAACGTTACATCTAAACCTATATAGATTGATCGTTGAAAGGAAAACAATGTATTTGACACCGCGAGAGATCGACGTCATGAGGGCATTGCTTAAAGGTGATAATATTTTAAATATATCTCGATCAAGAGGTCTAAGCCCCAAAACAATCAGTGCACAGAAAAACTCTGCATTAAAAAAACTAAAAGTAAGTAATTTATCCATGCTGCACCGAGACATGTCTATATTCAAAACACTCCTATACAAAAGGGGTTATAACCATGCAAATATTGATTTCTAAAATAAATGACTGAATTCTACCTTTTCTAACCTCTTGGATTGTCAGAATCATTTCCTTTTTTTAGGCAAAAATAAATTTATGAAAATATTTACTTGCCGCGTGTGTGTAATGACGTTAGTTCTGTTATCACTATCCGCTTGCACGCTAATTCCTGGGCAAACCTTATCTACAAGTAATAAAAATATAATAGAACAAATGGATACGAATACTAATATCGATAAGTACGTTAGCGTTATTCAATTGACTCCAAAATTGATTGATTCTCTCCAGCCCAAGAGCATAAATTCAAGTCAAAATGCCCAGTTGAATGAAGCTATCAAGAAATATCAATACCGTATTGGAGTAGGTGATGTACTCATGGTGACAGTTTGGGATCATCCTGAATTGACAACCCCGGCAGGGCAGTACCGCAGTGCCAGCGAAAGCGGCAACTGGGTAAACACTGATGGCACCATATTCTATCCTTACATTGGTAAAGTTCTGGTTGCCGGTTGTTCCATTGAACAGGTACGCGACGAAATAACCTCGCGCCTGAAAACCTTTATTGAAAGCCCGCAGGTGGATGTCAGTATTGCAGCGTTCCGTTCTCAAAAAGTTTATGTTACAGGTGAGGTTGCGCGCTCCGGCCAGCAGCCGATCAGCAATATTCCATTAACTGTGATGGACGCTATCAATGCTGCTGGTGGTTTAGCACCTGATGCAGACTGGCGCAATGTGGTGCTGACTCATAACGGTCAGGACAGTTTGATATCGCTGCAGGCATTGATGCAGCAGGGAGATTTGCGGCAAAACCACTTGCTTTCACCCGGCGATATTTTATTTGTACCGCGCAATGATGACCTCAAAGTATTTGTCATGGGGGAAGTGAACAAACAATCAACACTCAAAATGGACCGAAGCGGCATGACTCTCGCTGAAGCGCTGGGAAGTGCAGAAGGAGTATCGCAACAAATGGCGGATGCATCGGGCATCTTTGTTATTCGTCCACTTCCTAAAAATTCTGGCAGTCATAAATTGGCGACTATTTACCAGTTAAATGCCAAAGATGCGGCAGCCATGGTAATGAGCACTGCATTTAAACTAAAGCCTTATGACATCGTTTATGTCACAACAGCGCCTATTGTCCGCTGGAACCGGGTTATCTCGCAATTGGTCCCCACAATCGGTGGTGTATATGACTTGGTCGATTCATCACACTATATACGCCAGTGGTAAGCACCATGTTTGAATCCATTTTGCTGATTTGCACTGGCAATATCTGCCGGTCACCGATCGCGGACCGAATTTTGTTGCGGGCGTTTCCACAAAAAAAGATTACTTCAGTCGGACTTGAGGCGTTGGTCGGTTACTCAGCTGACGCTACCGCGGCACGAGTAGCGGCTACCATGGGTATTTGCCTCGCCGGGCACACAGTACGGAGTTTCGACATTACTGAGGCTAATAAACATGCCTTGTTGCTGGTTATGGAACAGAGTCAATTGGAAAAGATCAGCCTCATGGCCCCTGAATTAAGAGGGAAAGTCATGCTGCTCGGACGCTGGAACGGCAATCGTGACATCCCTGACCCGTATAAAAAAAGCGATGCCGCATTCGAATCGGTCCTCAATCTTATCGCTCTGGCCTGCGAGCAATGGGCCAACAAACTCAGCATTCAAAATTCAGGGAATAAAGATGACCACAATAATGATCAATAAGCACAATGCTGCAAGCCCGGATGAAGGCGAACTGGGGAGATATGTTGCTGAATTATTGGACCACCGGAAGCTCATCCTCACCATCTCCGGCTGCTGCATTCTGCTTACTGCACTCTATACGTTGCTGGCTACACCGATTTATCAGGCAGATGTGCTGATACAGGTTGAGCAGAAACAAGGTAATGCCATACTTGACAGCCTAAACCAGATGTTGCCTGATTCCCAGCCAATATCTGCCCCGGAAATTTCGCTGATTCAGTCGAGGATGGTGGTTGGTCAAACGGTCGACGATTTAAATCTGCGCATAGATGTGCATAAGAAATACTTTCCGCTGGTGGGTAAGGGGCTGGCAAGACTATTAGGAGAGGAGGCTGGCACGCTATCAGTGTCAAAACTGAGCCTTTCCACCACCACAGATCTGAAGCCGGGTGTCGCGCTGTTAACTGTTATTGATAGTCAGTATTTCAGCGTTACGTATGGTGATGAAACGGCAATCGGTCGCGTAGGCCAGCTGTTAAATAAAAATGGCCTGGTACTGTTAGTCGAACAAATTAATGCTCAGCCGGGGGAACGTTTTGTCCTGAAAGAGTTCACTAGGCTGGCTGCGGTAAACAGATTGCAGTCAATCCTGACCGTGGCTGATCAGGGTAAAGATACCGGAATGCTTGAACTTAAGCTGACAGGTGATAATAAACAGAAGATTAGCAAGATCCTCGATAGCCTGAGCTACCATTACCTGGCGCAAAATATCGATCGTGAAGCAGCTCAGGATGCAAAGAGTCTCCAGTTTTTGAACCAGCAGCTACCTCAGGTTCGCAACGAACTCGATCATGCTGAAGATAAGTTGAACGCCTACCGCCAGCAGAAAGATTCAGTAGATTTATCTCTGGAAGCGAAGTCAGTTCTTGATCAAGTGGTCAATGTCGATAATCAATTAAATGAACTAACCTTCCGTGAAGCCGAAGTTTCACAACTCTATACCAAAGAGCATCCGACCTATAAAGCTTTGCTTGAAAAAAGAAGCACTTTAGAGCAGCAGAAACTAAAGCTAAACAAACAAGTATCTTCAATGCCATCGACTCAGCAGGAAGTACTGCGCCTCAGCCGTGATGTGGAATCCGGACGCGCAGTCTATATGCAATTGTTGAATCGCCAGCAGGAGTTAAGCATTGCTCAATCGAGTGCCATTGGTAATGTGCGTATCGTTGATGACGCTGTTGCTGCACCAAAGCCCGTTCGGCCGCAAAAGATTCTGTTGATCCTAGCTGGTGCAGTTCTCGGGTTTATCCTTTCAGTTAGCGTAATTCTGCTACGTATTTTCTTCCATCGCGGGATTGATTCACCCGATCAACTCGAAGAGGCTGGATTGCATGTTTATGCCAGCATCCCTAGATCTGAGTTGCAGAAGAAAACAACCAAAAGTCGTAAAAAGTCATTTCGTCAACGCCGCGAAAATAACGTTAATTTCTTAGCGGCAGAGAATCCAGCAGATCTCGCCATTGAAGCGATTCGGAGTTTACGTACCAGTCTGCATTTCAACATGTTAGATGCAAGTAATAATGTGGTGATGATCTCTGGTGCCACCCCAGAGGCGGGGAAAACGTTTATCAGCGCAAACCTCGCTGCCATTGTGTCGTTGACAGGTCAAAGAGTGCTGCTGATTGATGCCGATATGCGTCGCGGGTCTGGGCACAAGGTATTTGACGTCAGCAACGATACGGGTCTGGCAGAAGTGCTTTCGGGAGCTGTGTCCTTCGCAACGGCGATTGCCCGAGTGCAAAAAGATGATTATAAGTTTGATTTCTTACCGCGCGGAAAAACTCCGGCGAATCCCGCAGAAAGACTTATGGGACCGGTAATGCCTGAACTCATAAAATGGGCATCGGTAAATTATGATCTGGTGATTGTCGATACCCCGCCGGTGCTGGCCGTGTCCGATGCAGTAATCATTGGTAAACATATTGGGACATTACTGCTGGTCGCTCGTTATCAAACTAACACGGTACGGGAAATTGAGCTGAGTATGAAACGCTTCACGCGGTGCAATATTAACGTACAGGCTTGTGTGCTGAATATGGTCACCCACAGTTTCAGAAACTATTACAGTTACGGCTATGGCAACAGCACTTACGCTTACGGTGAGAACCAGTAACCCCGAGAAAAATTATGTTGCCCTATTTATTTGCCGCTTTTTGTTGTGTGTTTTTCGTTTACATTCAGGATAAATCATTAAAGAGTCGTTCAGTTGTATTTCCGTTGCTAGTATTAACCCTGATTGCTTCGTTGCGGGATTATACCATAGGCACAGATGCTAAAAGCTATACGCGCGATTTCCGTTTTCCATACAATCAATATCCACTTACGCTAAATCCAGATGTTGAAAAAGGATACCAATTTTTAGCGATGTTGGTCAGGGGAGTGTATAACGATTATGCGTTCTATTTTTTTATCATGTCTTTGGTATGTATATTACCCGTGCTTTGGGTTTTAAAAAAACGTTCACCTAGCTATACGTTGTCAATTTATATTTACATTACATTTGGCCTCTATTTTGCTCTGTATAATCAAGTGAGGCAGACCATCGCGATGGGAATTTGTTTTTGGGCATTAAAATTTTTAATTGAAAAAAAAATATTAAAATATGCAATTTGTATTGCGATAGCCTGCCAATTTCATATCAGTGCTGCTCTGATGCTGTTCTTTTATTTCCTTTGTCATGTCAAGGTAAGAATAGAGTTTAAGGTTTTAGGAACTTTTTTATGTGGTCTGGTCAGCACTTCATTGATCATAACTATGATGGCAGCCGGTAATGAGCGTTATCAGCACTACACCGAAGGGGCGACCAATGGCAGAAATGGGCTGATGACGGTTGCGCTCTATGTTCTGATAGCGATAGCGATTTATATTTTTGGTAGGAAGCTGCGCAGAGACAATACTGAGTATCGCGTAATGGAATGCAGCTATCTGTGTGGGATAGCTGCATTATTGCCGGTGACGATGCTGGGCACTGATCCGGCAGGACCACAACGAATTGCACAATACTTCGTCTACTATTTAATGCTTATCCTTCCGATAATATTCAAAAATTTAAACAATAAACCTATAACCATCGCGTTTTACCTGTGTGGGTTGGTTTATTTCGTAATGCTAATATCGAGTAACATCGGTGGAATTTACCCCTATTTATTAAATGATGCGTTCAATATTTTGTAATAGTAATAACTTAAGGGACAAATGATGAGAGTGCTTCATGCCGCAGAGACCATCAAAGGTGGTGTTGCTACTGTGCTGGATAGTTTGGCGATTTATCAGAAAGATAATGAACAGATAGCGCAGTTAAATATCTTGGTGCCTGAGCAACATGTGTCAGAGCTTTCAGAAAGTTTACGACCTAACATCACCCCGTTTAATCGAAAAAAAAGGGGTGTTTTAGGATTGATATCATTCGCAACGTGTTTTTATAAACAGGTTAAATCTCACGATCCCAATATTGTTCATTTACACAGCACTTTTGCTGGTTTTATTGGTCGTTTGGTTATATTAGCTTTTTTCAGAAGTAAAAATATAAAGATTATTTATTGCCCTCATGGTTTTTCGTTTCTGGTCCATACATTTTTTATCAAACGTCTGATGTTCACCTTATGCGAGCGGCTATTATCAATATGCACGCAAAGCATTATCTGTGTCGGGGAGTCTGAGTACAAAAAAGCTTTACAAAAAGGGTTTTCCAGCAAGAAACTTTGTCTGATCAGCAATGGGGTTGATCTCCCCAAAATATCCAATCCGTTGACGCATAATAAACTGAACGAATATACCTTGCTGTATGTCGGACGCTTTGATTATCAAAAGGGTACGGATACCTTAATGGAAGCTTTACGTACCCTCGACGAAAAAAATTTAAATTTTAAAATTAACGTTATCATGGTGGGTTCTTCAGTAAACAATGTGAGTGACAAAATAAATCATGAATTCAAAAATATTGCTATCACTTACACAGGCTGGATTAAGAAGGAACAGATTAGTGAGTATTATAGTAAAGCTAACTGCCTGATTATTCCTTCCCGTTGGGAAGGATTTGCCATGGTGCCCCTTGAGGCAATTAGTTATAACCTTCCAATTATCACCAGTGATATAGTCGCATTTAAAGAACTAAACAAAGTAAGTAAGCTTTTTTTTAACTGTGGCAATAGTGCTTCGCTAGCGAGTCTGCTTTCTGGAATAAACACATATGATTTAGATAACATTAAGGAAAAGTTAATGAAAAAGCTGGTTGATAGTTATACCAGAGATAAAATGAATAAAAATACACTAGATGTGTATTTACGTAATCCACAAGGGAAATAAAATGAATAGGATGCCACTAGTTTCCATATATGTGCCAACGTATAACCGAATTGAACTCCTGAGACGTGCTTTGAGTTCAGTATTAAGTCAAAGCTACCAAAACATAGAAGTGATTGTTGTTGATGATAAATCATCAGACGGCACTCAAGCGTTTTTGACTGAAATGGCGAAACAGGATGTAAGGGTTAAGCCTATCCTGAAACAGCTTAACTCTGGTGCTTGTATTAGTAGAAATCTGGCTATTGAGAGCGCGAAGGGCGAGTTTATTACCGGGCTTGATGATGATGACTATTTTCTGCCAGGAAGGATCGCCTACTTTGTTGAAAATCGACATTTATTAATAAAATACAGTTTTTTATATACACAATTTTTGATTTTGACTAAAAATGGGCAACATAAAAAAACGCGATACCTAAATATAGTGATGCCAAATGAAATCAGCTCACAGGATTTACTGTTCAAGAATATTATTGGAAACCAATGTTTTACATACACCCAAAGAATAAAGGAAGCTGGGAAATTTACCCCAGATATGCCAGCATGGCAGGATATGGACCTTTTCTATCGCCTTCTTAATCATTCTGAGCTAAAGAAAGCACGATTATTACGACAATCACTTTATGTGCAGGATACCTCACACGACCTCAATAGAATTACGCTCAGCAATAAGGATAAAATACACCGTGCTTTTACCCTGTTTTGCGAACGCAATCAGGTATCCGGAAAAAACAAGGATATTCTTGAAGTGCAACTGGTGAGTTATGGAATGAATGTCAGGAATTCATTGTTTTTAACACGCTTGCGTTGGAATACAAAATTATATTTCTATCTGGTTGATGCTTTCCTCTTTTTTAAAAATCAACGCAATAATTAACTTCAACTCTCTTAACTAATCATCCGGGTCCCATAATGAATAAGTTATGTCTATTGGCCATGCTATGTGTATTGACCAGTGGCTGCGTCAGATCCGCTGACTCCAAGTATTACGGTGTGTTCTTTCAACCTGAACGAATGATAGAGCAAGGCGATAGCACTATTAAGTTACTAAAAAAGTATCGTTTCAACTCATACCGCAGTGGCTTCCGGTGGCGTCAAGTAGAGCAGGTTAAAGGAATCTACCACATACCTGACGAGAAACTCTCGCGCTTCGTCAATGATTCATTGCAAGCTGGTATTACCCCATTATTGGTGTTGGGAAACACCAATGTTCTGTATCAAAATACTAAACCGGTAACTGCTGAGCAGATTAAGGCATTCAGTGGATTTGTCGCATGGAACGTTGACCAATTTCCCCGCAAGAAAGTGGTGTACGAGATTTACAATGAGTGGTGGCACGATGACATGAAAAGTCATCCCGAAAGTTATGATTCGACGTCAGCTCATCAATATGCTGCCATGATTAAGGTAGTAGCTAAAGTTATCCGACAGCAAAATCCCAACGCCGTGATTATTGCAGGTAGTATGAACCCACTCTCACAACGGCATATTGACTGGTTAGATGTGATGGTAAAAGACGGTGTATTACAGGATTTGGATGGCATTTCAATACATCCATACTCCACGCTTACACCTGACTCAGACTTCAAAGCGATTGAGCATTTCGAAGAACATCTCAGGGCTATGAATGCAGGGCGTAAGGTGGATTTGTATATTTCCGAAATGGGGTATTCAGATTCGCTGCGGGGGAAACTATTACCTTCCCAGCAAAAAAACTATACGAAAAGATATTATCAACTCGCTAAATCACATGATTTCATTAAAGGTATTTGGTGGTATTCGTTACAGGACGTTAATATCCCGCATAATAGCTATGAATCAAACTTTGGCATGCTTGATGCGTCAGGTAACGAGAAAGATATTATGCAAGGATATCTTTCATGGCTTCGTGAGGAGAACTGAATATTGCTTAGCTTATTCTGTTAGGCTCTCCACATGTAAAATTTAAACTTCGTCCACGCAAGGTTTTATATGCGCACTATCATAACGGTTGTCTTAAGTAATTGCTCTGCACAGCATTCTCAGACACTAAATACACTAATGAATTCAGAAAGTTATTTAGATGAACTTATAATTTTTCATAATGGAGTTGAATCAAGCGAAATCGATAAAAATTTTATCTATAACCTTGAGTTAAAAATAAAAAAAGTCAATGTTAGACATTTCTTCGATGTTAGGCCACTCAGTTGGATTTATAATGGGGTACTAAATGAGTATTATCATGGTGATAGATTTATCTTCTTCAGTGATGACTGTGTTCTAGAGGGCAATTACTTTGCTAACTTAAACACTTATTACAGTGACGTGGTTGATTTACAAATACCCAATATACGTGATGGCATATCAAAGCAAATTATCTATCCACTTTTAAATAAAGTGGTAAATAAAATTCCTGATGGAATAAAAATTGACTCGCAGTATGCTTTACTGTCAATGAATTTGGGGCTGGTTATCTATCGCAGCCTGATTGAGAAATTCGCTGATTGCAACATGGAGGTTTTCGATAATCGCTTTGCCTTGTATGGTGTGGATTACAATTTTTTCAACCGCATTGAAATATTGAAAAAAGAAAATTATGAAGTATGCGTACAAGTTATCAATACCATTGAATTTTCAGTACCAGAGATAGAAAAACAGGATGGCCGTTCACTGGAAGTCGAACGCCTTTATGATCTTGTACTTTCTGGTAAGTACTATTCAAAAAACAAGTTTGTGCTTTATCTCAGGCTGCTAAGGATATCATTTCAACAACTAATAAAGTTCAAATTCGATAACGTAGAGCTGATATTTAAGATTTTCGCAACAGGGAAGCATCCGCGTTGTTGATATTTTATTGGCTTGCGATGGCGTTAATTTAAAAGGATATCTATGGACTCTTTGATTGACTATTTATTAATTTGTAGGAATAAACGACAACTTCTTATTTTATTAGAAAGGGTGATGCTGCGATGAGTGTTCTGTCAAACGCCAAATGGAATGCAATATCGCAATTTCTAAAAATGTTGGTGCAAGCTGTCAATTTGATCTATTTAGCTAAAATCATTCCGCCCGCTCAATACGGCATCATGGCGATGGCGGTAGTGGTCATAAATCTAGGTGTTTTATTAAGAGACCTAGGAACATCAGCGGCACTAATTCAGAAAAAAAAACTCAGTAACAATCTGATTAATTCAGTTTTTTGGCTGAATGTAATACTAGGTGTATTCTTGTGTGGCGTGATTGCCTGCATTGCGCATCCTCTGTCATTATTCTATCAACAACCGGTACTGGTGCGGATTCTCCTTCTGCTGGGGTTAACATTTCCCCTCTCCAGTTGTGCAGCCACCCACCTTGCGTTATTAGAACGAGACAACCAGTTCAAATCAATTTCACGAGTAGAAGTCACATCTTCTGTTGGTTCCGTCACTATTGCGATCATCTTAGCTAATTGCGGTTTTGGTGTTTATAGTCTGGTGGCTCAGGCATTAATGCAGAATTTGATGTCAGCATTACAATTTTGGAAGCTATCTAAATGGAGACCGTCACTCACCCATTTCATCCGGGTTTGTGACATTAAAGAGATTTTTTCATTTAGTACGCAACTCTCTTTGTATAACTTGATTAATTATTTCTCTAGAAATACAGACAGTTTCATTATT
>Ga0157371_10003892_pt1 | contig 13299 bp, 7 predicted proteins | sample C45metaG_FD_113462 | JGI IMG/M metagenome (GOLD analysis project Ga0157371, IMG submission 113462) | Corn rhizosphere microbial communities from Kellogg Biological Station, Michigan, USA - C4-5 metaG | ecosystem: Host-associated > Plants > Roots > Rhizosphere > Soil | place: USA: Michigan... | reverse complement strand
TGATTTCCTTTAGCGCCGCTTTTTTATCTTTTGCCTGGTCATAATAGGCCTGGCATATCCGGTAACCGATAAAGTAGCCCAGGTCAGGCGCGGGCAACGCCGGGTTTTGGCCGGTACTCACCCAGTTATCATTGTTTTGCGTATACATTTCCTGTCGGAAAGAGTGCCACACTTCCTTTTCGTGCAGGGGACCGTAGGCCATATAAGGTGTTTTCATTGGGATGCCGGTTACTTGTTTGGCCACAAAATCGCAGGCCCCCTCCCGGATAGCCGAAGTCAGTACATTGATATGCTGAAAATCCGGACGCTTTTGCTGCGTGTGGGTATACTCGTGGATCCCCATGCGTACCAACTGATCGCCTGTCATCTCAGGATCGTTCAACACGACTTCCACCCCGATGAGCGACAGACTGCCGCGGACCGTGCCGCCCTGCCGTTGTAAACCAACAATAAAATAGGACTGTGCGGGCTTCAGTCCGGGATATAGCTTTTGAAAGCGGGCGATCTGTCTTTCCAGTTTTCGTACGGCAGCATTGACCATGAATTGCTTTCTTTGCAGGGTATCCCAAAAGCCGGGATTGCTCTTAAGCAACGCCAGCCATTTACGGTCCAGGCCGTCTTTATTACGCATGAACGCTTTCAGACCTTCACTGGCGTTGCCTATATACAGGCGGTTAACCGCGGCAAGTTGCCGGGCTGTATCAGAGCTGGCTGATACGCTATCGCGCATCGTCCAAAAATTCTTCCAGTCTGTTTGAGAAACATGCTGTGCCCGGCAAAGCACCGGGGCCAACAAAATCAGGAACATGATTTTCTTCATCATTAAGCTGCTTTAGTTCAATTCTTCGGGGTATTTAGCAGGCAAGTAAACTGAGAAATGGTAAATAACTTACTCCGTTCGTAGACTTTTGGCCGGGTTGGCGATCGCTGCCCTGACAGATTGAAAACTGATAGTGATCAGGGCGATCAGTATAACCAATACACTACCGGATACAAACAACCAGCAGTTGAGTATAATTCGGTAGGGGTAATGTTGCAGCCACTGGCTGGCCGCGATCCAGGCAAACGGAATAGATACGGCGAGCGCGATAACGACCAGCTTAAAAAAATCCGCTGAGAGGATTACCACTACGTTGCCTGCTGAAGCTCCAAGCACTTTGCGTATGCCGATCTCTTTGACCCGCTTCTCAACGGCCAATACAGATAAGCCGAACAAGCCGATACAGGAAATAAAGATAATAAGTGCGGCACTGAATAAAATGATCGCTTTCCACCTGGCTTCGGCTGCATAACTTTGCTTATTCTGGTCTTGTTTAAAGTTGTAAACGAAAGGATTCAGCGGGAACAATTCTTTAAATACCCGGCCGATGAACCGGAGGCTCGCGGTCTCTGTGCCGGGCTTGATTTTAATGTACATCATACCGAAGCTATTTGCCGGGTTCATGGTAAAAAGCTGCGGGCCTGTTTTTTCAGTCAAAGGCTGATAATGGTAGTCCTTAACCACACCTATGACGGTGTAGGTCTCATTACCAAAGGTGTTGATTTGCTGCCCAACGGGGTGCTTCCAACCGGCTTCTTTGACAAACGCCTCATTGATCAAGGCTGATTTTAGCTGATCCCACGGATAGGCAACTGAAAAATTCCTGCCGGCAATAACGGGTACACGAAGGAGCGGTAAATAATCAGCATCTATCGCTTCAACAGCAATGTTAATCTGCTGATCACCATTTATTTTTACTGTATTGTTATTATAACCGCCATTTTTAGGAGCAGCTTCAACAATATTGGGATTCTCCATCAATTTCTTTTTTATCAAAGCCGCTTCACTTCGGGTCAAAGGGAATTGGTCAACCGTAATCAAATTACGATCATCATATCCCAGACTTTGCGTGGTCAGGTAATTGAACTGTAAAAAAATGGTGATCGCGCCTATGATTAAAAAAGAAGCCAGCGCGAACTGAAAGACGACCAAGGCCTTTTGTAAATAACTTTTCCCGGCCAGGTTAAAACGACTGTACAATGTTTTGACCGGGTGGTAACCGGACAAAATGATAGCGGGATAAAACCCGGCCAGTAAACCGGTGAGCACAAAAAGCGCGATATAACAGCTCACCAGTTTTGCATTAAGCAAATAAGTAAGCGACAGCACTTTATTGGCTAACCCGCCAAATACCGGTAATATCGTTATAACGATCCCCAGCGCGATGGTGAAAGCGATCAAACAAAGCAGAAGGGACTCGCTTAAAAATTGCAGCCGTAATTGCTGCCTGGTGCCGCCGATCACTTTACGGATACCGATCTCTTTTGCCCGCTTTACCGAACGTGCTATGGTAAGGTTAACAAAATTGATACAGGCGATCAGCAGCACAAAAAGGGCAATAGCCGAAAGAATATACGCAAATTCAGGGTTACTTTTATCGCGGAGTATTTCGTTTTCACCCGGCACCATCTTACCCAGATGAATACCAGTAAGCGGCTCCAGCAAATAAGCTATACCGATATTTTTTACGTGATATTTATTTTTTATCTCCCCAATGGCTTTGCCGGCATCTGATACAAATACCTGGTTCATTTTTGCTTCAACAGCTTTAATATCCGCGCCGGGAGATAGCACGACAAAAGTGCTGAGAAATGAGTTAAACCAATTAGCATTATTATTTTCGGCTGCAGCAGAAACATGCAGCGGTCGCAGTACCTGGAATTTGAGGGATGAATTTTGCGGGCAATCCCTGGCAATCCCTGTGATCATGCAGGGTCTAAATACACTGTCGTCCTTGATGGAGATAATCTGGCCAACGGCGTTTGAACGCCCAAAATACTTTTTCGCCATTTCTTCGGTAATTACCGCGGAATTGGGCTGGGTTAATACGGAACGTGCATCACCACTAAGTAAAGGAAAACTAAATACCGAAAAAAAGTTAGCATCGACAAAACATACACCCTGCGAATTGACATCGGTGCCGATTTTAATATCTGCCTGCGCCGGTTGAAAGCGGACAAAGCTTTGTATCTCCGGGATCTTTGCAGCAAAACGCGGACCGGGGAAATAACCGGTATAACTGCCGTTGGAGACACTGTTATCATCTTTGGTCGTTTGCTTATCGATCCGGTAGATCTGGCTGGCGTTTTGATGAAAGCGGTCGTAGCTTACTTCATCCTGAACATATAGCATGATCAGCATGGCGCAGGCCAGCCCAATACTTAAACCGGCGATATTGATGATGGAGTACAACTTTTGCTGACGGAGGTTTCTGAATGCAGTTTTAAAATAATTGCGGAACATACGATTGCGTTTTAATTTTTCGGAGACCCGATTTGGCGGACTTTCCGAACGCAATATTACTGGCCGCTTATGCGGCAGAATGGCCAATTTATCAAATGGCCATTCTTTTTTCAGGTTGTTTTTGTATTCCACAGGGGTCTTTCCGGTCATTTCTTTAAAAACCCGGTTGAAGGTTCTTTGGGAATTGAACCCGGACCCGAAAGCGATGCCGAACAGGGTCAGGTGGTTATAGCTGCTATCCTGCATTTTCCGGACGACTTCCCGTACCCGGAACTCATTGATAAAATCATTAAAATTCTTTTTCATACCCAGGTTAATAATCCGGGACAAGTCATGCGGATGCATCGCCAGTTTCACCGCCAGAGTAGCCAGGGTCAGTTCGGCATCTTCATAAAGGCGGCCGGCGGCTACCGCTTCTTTAAGTTTCCGGCTTTTACTTCTGGCATCCGGTATGTCCGTCGTTACCGGTTGTGGTTGCACCGATCCAAGGGGTTTCAGTATTGCACCGGCCGTCATCCCGAACAATACCAAGGCTACGGCAAAACCGAAGATGGTGTAAAATGACCAGAGCAGGCAGAGCACAGCCAGCAAGAAAAGTCGCTGTTCCAGCCGCCGAAAAGCAAGCCGGGGCCGGTCCATCAACACCGGCTGTATCCGGTCATAGAAAATACTGATCAAACGATGTGACAAATACAAGTAGCCAATGGTCGAAATTAATACCAGCCATCCCGGCATCCAAAATCCAGGCAGCAAGAGGCAGAAATGCAGCAGCTCTATTAGTTTGAATCGTTGGCCGGGACAGGTTTGCTGCCGCACATAAAAATACAACAGCGGCCCCAGGGCCGGCAAAAGAACCGGTGTAAGTCCGCCGGTCTTCAATACGACTGTAACCAACGCAGAGCTTAAAAATAAGTTACTGCTACGGTCGGTGCTTTTGGCTGCCAACAGCAAAGCAAGCGTCAGCCCGGTAAACAAGCTTCCAAGGGATGCCAGATCGTAAAAGGTCATATAATAGGAATATGATTCACGTGCTCAATTAGCTCAATCGTCATTCCAAATCAATAACTAACTAACTAATAAATAGTTATAAAAACTTTCACATATTCATTTGTAATAAAACCGCACAGGCAGCGTACGTTTTTAATAAATAACATAGCCCTTCATAGCCTCAGATAACCGGGAAAACCTATTAAAGGGCTCAACATTTGCTATCCCATTGTTAAAACGAGGATGTTATGCAGTGACCTCACAGAATAAAAACATTTATAAAGAGCAGAAAAGGTTTCGGATACCTTCACTGCAACGGCGATATTACAATTGAAAGAGCAGGGCAAGTAGATAAGCCATTTTGATTGACCCCTCTTCGCCGATTTCGTTTACATTCAGAACCGCTTGATTATTATAAAAAAATTGGCCGACTTTCTCCTGAAGATCAACGCTCGCTTTTGATCTGTCAAATATCAAGTTATTCATCTTAGTGACCTTGTTTAGCAACGCTTTCATGACAATAGCTGAATGTGCTGATACCACGGGTCCGGATGAGGTAGTCAAAGTTTCGCGGGATGGTTGTTATCAAATATTCAAATGTAACACCATCATATAAATACCTGAATATTAACACACTATCAAAAATCAAGCTATCAGTAAGCCACGAAATCCCGTTAATGTGATTTTGAATTATTGATATATGAACAAAATTTATTCGGATTCACAGGTAATCCGTGACCGCGCATGTTTACCAGCCCCAAAACCGAGCGGATCAATCCGTCTGAATTGAAGCCGGCTATGTCCGCGTCCGGCATAATGAAATAAATTTCCTGCATAAAAATAAATTTGCTTTATTGTGCTTTATTTAAGTCGAAATTTAAGTTATAACGCCAGCCAATTCGTTTCAAGATTTTCAGTACATCTTCATAGGAGTTGATCGGCCATTTTACTCAAATTGCGTTTAATGTCAAAACCACATTTAATACATCTGCCAATTAATAACTTGATTATTTACACGCAATGGCTGCTTACGTCAGTCAGGTGTGCTTTTTTAGGTAACTTAAATAATCGCGATGGTCAATTATAACACATTAAGCGATTCCGAGTTAACAGATCTTCTCAAGCTGGATGATCCGCTGGCCTTTGCAGAGATATACGACCGGTATTTCGGTTTGCTTTATATCCATGCGTTTAACCGCGTAAGGGATAAAGAAGAAGCAAGAGACGTAGTGCAGGAGTTATTCGCTTTTTTGTGGGCTAATCATGGTTCCATTGAATTTAAAACCAACCTGTCAAATTATTTGTATACTGCTACCCGAAACAGGATCCTGAACTTAATAGGGCGTAAACAGATCCATGAAAGATATAGATTGAAACTTCCTGACCAGCTTATCGCCCCTATCATGACCGATCACCTGGTGCGTGAACGGCAACTGACCGAGATCATTAACAAAGAAATTCAGGCCTTACCCCCAAAAATGCGCATCGTTTTTGAAATGAGCCGCAAGCATCATATGACCTATAAGGAGATTGCCGGTAAGCTGGATATTACCGAACAATCTGTAAGAAGCCATGTAAAAAATGCGCTTAAAGTATTGAGGGTTAAATTGGGCATCATAACATTTTTGATTTTTATTTTATTCGATAAATAATTTTTACCCCCCTGGCTACCGGGCTATTTGTCTATAATAAATAAGACAATACTTAGCCAGTTGAACCCAAAAATCAATCTTCAGGAGTTATTAAGTAAATATCACGCCGGCACGATAACCGACGAAGAGCGCATTTTATTGGAGGAGTGGTACGCCCAATGGACACCTGAACAACAGGAGCTTTCATCCGAAGAAATTGACCAGATGAAAGCGGATGTTTGGCAATCATTAAATGTAACTGTACTGCCGGCCGCAACCAAACGGCTATGGCCACGAATAGCATTGGCAGCTTCTGTGATACTTTGTTTATCAGTAGGGGGCTACTATTATCTTTCAAATTCAAAAGCCAGTCAGCAACAAATGACGGCAAAGGTTGAAAGGGTAGACATTGCCCCTGGCGGTAATAAAGCGGTACTGGTACTAAACAACGGCCTCAAGATTAATTTAAACAGCCAGATAAACGGGACAATAGCTAAACAAGGCAATATCAGAATCGTAAAAACGGCTAACGGTCAGTTGGCTTATGCACCTGACAATACCGATCGTTCAGTTGTAGTTTACAATACTTTGAGTACCCCCCGCGGGGGGAAATATGACCTGGTGTTAGCTGATGGTACCAAGGTGTGGTTAAACTCTGCCTCATCCATCACTTACCCCACGGCTTTTAAAGGAAATGATCGCACCGTAAATATTACCGGCGAAGTTTATTTTGAGATTGTACATAATGCGAAACAACCATTCAGGGTAAATTTCAAAGGGCATACTATTGAAGATATCGGTACTGAGTTTAATATAAATGCCTATGATGATGAACAGGTAATAAAAACTACCCTGGTGGCAGGCAGCATAAAATTATCAAGAGATTCAAGGAGTGTGCTCCTCCGCCCGGGACAGCAAAGTATAACGTCTTTATCAAATACAGCAATTGAAATTAAAGACGCAGATATTAACGAGGCAACGGCCTGGAAAAACGGACTGTTCAAATTTAAAAAAGCAAAAATTGAGGATGTTATGCGGCAGTTATCGCGTTGGTACAACGTTGATGTTTCATACCCGTATGGTGTTCCGAAAACCGTTTTTTCTGGCGAAATGATCAAAGATGCGAACGCCACACAAATACTGGATATGCTGGCTTATTTTAAAGTAAACTATGAAATTGTACAGCAAACCAAAGGCTCAGAAAAGAAAATTATCATTAAACCTTAAACCTACACTAAATAAATAACCAATTATTTAACAGCTAACCTGAAAACGATGAAAAAAATATTACGTCAAATAACCTGATCAGAGAAAACAGGGTTCTTAAAAGAACGCAGAAGTGGTTCGAAGCACTTCTGCGATAAAGCTTGAGTCAACCCTTCCGAATAAATCGGTAAAACAAATGGAGTATTATCTTATGTGTTAACCTCAAACCTAACAAATGTAATGAATTTTACAGGTGTCCTGACAGTGATATGCCCTAAAAAAGGCTCACTGGTCCATAAACTTATTATGGTTATGAAACTAACCACCCTCCTACTAATAATTACGCTATTACATGCAAGCGCTAAAAGCTATAGTCAAAAGATCAGTCTAAACGAAAAAAATACCTCCCTGGAAAAAGTTTTATCCCAGATTAAAAACCAGTCAGGTTATGTTTTTCTGTATACCGATCAAAACCTGGTGAATACGTCCATCAGTGTTAATGTTAAAGACGCCTCGATCGAGGAAACATTGAACGCCTGTTTTAAAAACGCGCAGATCGGCTACAAGATCACCGGTAAAAATATTTTGCTGAGAGCAACTTATCCTCAAACAGCTGAGCAGGAAAACGCTCCTCCGCCGATCACCGTCAAGGGAAAGGTTGTTGATGAGACCGGAAAACCCCTTATGGGTGCATCGGTAAAATTAAAAGGCGGAAGTTTAGGTACACAAACCGATACCGAAGGGCGTTTTACGTTAAGCAATGTTCCGGATGATGGTATCCTGGTTATCTCTTTCGTGGGATTTACCACTTTGGAAGTACCGGCGAAAAAGAACCTCGATAATATCAAGCTTGTTCCTCTGGCTTCAGATCTGAGCCAGGTTGTTGTGGTTGGTTACGGCACGCAGAAAAAGGTCGTTGTGTCGGGCGCGGTATCAGATGTAAAGGGCTCGGAGCTGGCCAAATCAGCCTCTGTTAACCTCTCTAACTCTCTTGGTGGCCGCCTGTCGGGTGTAGTTGCTATCCAATCAAGCGGCGAACCTGGTGGTGATGGCTCTACTATTCGCATCCGCGGTATCAACTCCTTATCAGGCGGTAACACAGATCCGCTGATTGTAATTGACGGGGTACCGGGACGTGCAGGTGGTATTGACAGGATCAATCCTAACGACGTAGAAAGTATATCAATCCTGAAAGATGCATCAGCCGCAATATATGGATCAAGGGCCGGTAACGGTGTAATTTTGGTTACTACCAAGCAAGGTAAATCGGGTAAGCCACAATTCAGTTATGATTTTTATTATGGTTTGCAGCGTCCTACCCGTGTACCCAAAATGGCAAACGCACCGGAATATGCCGAGATCATGAACGAATTACAAATATTCAATTCGGGCTTAAATCAAAGCAACTGGAACGATGCCTGGCAAGCTTTAAAAAACACAGGCACGTACACCCGGCCTGATGGCAGCAGCATAAACGCTGCTTTTTCGCCGGAGGCTATGCAGAAAGTCAGGGATGGATCTGACCCGCTCCGATATCCCAATACCGATTGGTTTGGCACCGTATTTCAAAAATGGTCGCCGCAACAAAGGCACAACCTGCAGGTTACAGGCGGTAACGACTATACCAAATACCTTGTTTCGCTGGGCTATTTAAACCAGGACGGTTTTTATAAGAACTCGGCCACCAGATACAAGCAGTACGATTTGCGAATCAATGTAGAATCTAAAGTTAGTAAATATATCACCACCAGTTTAAATGTTACCGGCAGGGAAGAAAACCCTAACTACCCAACAGTGAGTGCCGCCAACATTTTCAGGTTTATTATGCGTGGCAGGCCAACGGATGTAGCCATTTGGCCCAACGGTTCGGCCGGTCCGGATATTGAAAACGGTATTAACCCGGTTGTGGCTACAACTAACCAAACCGGATATGATAAAAACACTAAAGATTACCTGCAGACTACCGGTAAAATAGAAATTAAATTGCCGGGCGTAGAAGGCCTAAAATTAACCGGTACAGCGTCGCTGGATAAATACTGGGACAGGCAAAGTACCTGGAGAACACCATATGAATTGTATTCGTGGGATAAAACTACCTTAAATAATGATGGCAGCCCGCAATTGCAGGTTAAAAACTTCTATCCTGACCAGTTTCATACACCAAATCTTACAGAAAAAAACATTAATGAGCTGGATATAAACTTAACCGGCATCATCAATTATGACAGGAACTTTAATGGTCATGCGGTTTCATTAATGGCCGGTGTACAGCGCCAAACTGCTAATAGCAGCGGCTTTACAGCTTTTAAAACCAACTTTATATCCTCGCAAATCCCGCAGTTATCATTTGGCCAGGAATTGGGACAATCAAACGGGGCCAATGATGTATTTAAAAGTGCGCGCTTAAGCTATTTCGGTTCCGCCAATTATAACTATAAAGAAAAATATATCGCGCAATTTCTTTGGCGTGTAGATGGCTCCTATATCTTTCCGCCCAGCCACCGGTTTGGCTTTTTCCCGGGTGTTACGGCAGCATGGCGCATTTCGGAAGAGGGCTTCTTTAAAAACAACATTCACTTTGTCGATAATTTGAAGCTAAGGGGCTCATGGGGCCGGATGGGGGCCGAAGCATATTATGGCGGTGCGCTTAAAGAGTACCAATACCTAACTTTATTGGCAACCAGCAATAACATGTTTAACGGACAGCCCGTTGCGACGGTTTATGAAGGCACCGTACCTAATTATGATTTTACCTGGGAAGTTGCAAACAATACCGATGTTGGCCTTGAAGCAAGCTTTTTAAACAGCCGGTTATCAGTAACGTTCGATTATTTTTATAACCTCCGCTCAAATGTGCTGGCGCCTAAAACCGGATCGATACCGGGAAGCGCAGGTATCCCTGTATACAACTTCCCTCCTGTTAACCTCGGCAGGTTGAAAAACTCGGGGTATGATTTCAGCGTGAATTACAGTGACCGCGCCGGCGATTTTAATTACAGTGTTAGTGTAAACGCCGGATATGCTAAAAATAAAGTATTGTATTTTGACGAAACCCCGGGCGCGCCAGACTGGCAGCGGGCAACCGGTCATCCAACAGATGCCTGGCTGTTATACCAATATGACGGCGTTTTTAAAGACCAGGGAGATATCGACGCCAATAAGCTTGACTACAGCGGATTAGGAATTTCAAATTCGAGCTTAAGGCCCGGAGACATGAAATTTAAAGATGTAAACCACGACGGTAAAATTAATGGCGACGATAAAATAAGGATGGATAAAAACGGCACGCCAACCTTTACAGGCGGTGTGAACATCAACCTGGGTTACAAAGGATTTGACCTGAGCGTACTGGTTCAGGGAGCTACCGGCGGCTTACAAAAAATAGGGCTGACCGAATCAGGAAGTATCGGTAACTACCTGGAATGGTCATATCAAAAACGCTGGAGTATTGATCATCCTAACAACCTTTATCCGCGGTTATCTGACTCTAATAGCGGCGCTACCTACTTCACTTCCAGCGCGTCAGACAATAGCTATTATGTAATCAACAGCAATTACATCCGGATAAAGAATGTGGAGTTGGGTTATACGCTTCCGAAAGAATGGATCCAAAAGTTGGGGCTCAATTCATTGAGGATCTACGCTAATGGCATCAACCTGGCCACTTTTGATAAGATCAAAATTTGGGACCCCGAATCTACCAATACCAGCGGACAGTATTATCCGCAGGCTAAGGTAATTAACATGGGTGTTAAAGTTACTTTTTAAGGAGCGTAAGAAAACGCATTATGAAAGGAATTGATATGAAAACGACATTAAAAAATAAAAACCTGTATCTGCTGGTGTTCATTATGATAATGGGCGCGGCTTGTAAAAAGGATTTCCTGAATGTTGCTCCACCCAACCAACTATCTGCTGATGTGGTTTGGAGCGACCCGACTTTGGCCGAAGCCTATATGAACGATGCCTATAAAGGCCTGATAAACGGTGGATTATCTGAGCAAATGCTCGCCTCCGTATCCGATGAATCTCTGTTTAACCATACCGGACGGGGTATCGATATCGTCAATACGGGCAATGTTAGCCCCACTACTACCGGCTGGATTGACGATTCGTGGAACTGGGACAGGATGTACCTGTATATCAGGACCTGTAATACGGCCATCGACAGAATTGTAAGCGGCAAAAACAGCATTTCCGACCAGACCAAAAAAGACCAGTTTTTAGGTGAAGCCTATTTTTTGAGGGCCTATTACTACCAGCAATTATTACGCTTTTACGGCGGTGTCCCCCTCATCACCAAAGTATATAACATTACCGACGACCTTAAGGTAAAGCGTAATACCTACGAGGAGTGTGTAAACTTTATTGTAAAAGATTGCGATGAAGCGAACAAATTATTATCCGGTAAAACAATGGGGCAAGGTCGTGCTACGGCGCTTGCAGCCCTGGCCATTAAATCGAGGGTATTACTTTATGCAGCGAGTGACTTGCATGATAAAGCTAAACTAACGGCAAAAGTTAGTGGTATTCCGGATCAAACCCTTCCCCTGCTGTGTTACACAAGCGGCAACCAGGCCGATCGTTACCGCCTGGCACAAACCGCGGCAAAGGCGGTAATGGATGCTGATCCGCGCACCGGTTATAAACTAAATTTATCAGCTCCTGTTTCAGCCAGTCAGGGTGCTATTAACTATGCGAGTATCGCAATGGGCGGAGGTAGTAAAGCGCCCAATATTGACCCCGCCGGGGCTTCGGAAATCATCTTTGCAAAGTATTTCCTGCTGCCAAACTATGCCGTAACACCAAACCTTTACAACGGGCCTAACGGTTATCATAACTGGGGCGGAAACTCTCCGATTGGCTTACTTGTTGATGATTATGATATGCAGGACGGCACTCCATTCAGTTGGTCGAACCCATTAGAAAAAGCTGATCCCTATAAAAACCGCGACCCCCGATTTTATGCAACGGTGCTGTACGATGGCTCGGATTGGAAACCCCGCGATAAAGTATCCGGCAATGTTGACCCCGCCAATCAAATTCAAACCGGCACTTATGATTTGATGGTGAGCGGCAAACTAACATCTTTCAGCGGACTGGACACCCGCAACAGCTCGTTAGAAAACTGGAACGGTACCTACACCGGCTATTACTATCATAAATTTACCGATCCGGATCCTAATATCATTGATCAAAACATGCCGCAAACTATTCCCTGGCCTTTTTTCAGATATACAGAAGCGGTTTTGAATTATATTGAGGCGTCTATAGAACTCGGTGACACAGGCCCGGCGGTAGAATGGTTAAACAAGATCCGCTTCAGGGTTGGTATGCCCGCGGTTACAGCCTCAGATCAAACAAGCCTGAGAAACATTTACCGTCATGAGCGCCGGATTGAGATGGCCTATGAAGAACAGCGATATCATGATGTACGCAGATGGCTGATAGCCAACGAAACCGTAGGCAGGAAGGTAACCATAGTAACTGTTACCGGAAAATTCAAATCGGGAAAAACGCAATCCTCTCCTTACCATTATGACCCATCGGTTTATGATTATAGCTACACACCGTCCGAATATAATGTATTGGAAAACAGGGCCTGGAACAACGCGCTTTACTTCAGGCCAATCACTCGCGATGAAGTAAACAAGAACAATTTACTAATACAAAATCCCGGATATTAAATATATCCGAAAGAAACCTCTAAGTTGGTTTAAACAGAGGTTGTTGGTTAACCCACAAACAGTAAAAGGCCGCTTGCGCGGCCTTTTACTGTTTGCTATTAATAAATTTCAGATTACTTTCCCTTTAAAAACCCGGATTATTAGGTAACAACTTCGGATTGACATCTGTTTCCTGTTTAGGCAGCGGGAACAGCAGTTGTTTATCGGTAAACGTGGCGCCAAATACTGTTTTATGGCCTATAAAATTATCCCAGTTACCGGTAACATCGTTATGAACTTTGCGGGTTCGGAGCATATCGAACCACATTTTATTTTCAAAGCAGAGCTCAAAATACCGCTGTAACCACACCTCCTGCTCAAATGCAGATTGGGTTAATACCCCTATCGGGGCCAGCTTAGCCCTTGCACGGATATTATTAACCATCAAAATAGCCGTGGCATTTGGTGCGCCTTCAGCTTCGTTTGATGCTTCGGCGTACATCAACTCAACATCGGCCAAACGGTA
>Ga0157371_10003891_pt1 | contig 13300 bp, 13 predicted proteins | sample C45metaG_FD_113462 | JGI IMG/M metagenome (GOLD analysis project Ga0157371, IMG submission 113462) | Corn rhizosphere microbial communities from Kellogg Biological Station, Michigan, USA - C4-5 metaG | ecosystem: Host-associated > Plants > Roots > Rhizosphere > Soil | place: USA: Michigan... | reverse complement strand
GTGATGGGGTCGGTGCTCGGCACGACCGTCCTGAACATGATGACCGAGCGTTCGGATGACCTGCGCGCGGCCCTGGCGAAGCTCGGTGCCGAGGGTGCGAAGATCGGCCAGGCACTGCAGAGCGGAACGATCCCGCGGGTGACCGAGCTGCCCCCGGGGGTGCGCAGCATCATCGAGTCCATCTACGGACAGTCCGTCGCAGACATCTTCCTGGTCGCGGCTCCGCTCGCGATCGTCAGCCTCATCGCCATCGCCTTCCTGCCGAACATCCCGCTCGGCTCGAAGACGACGATCGAGCAGATCGCCGAGCAGAAGACGGCTGGGCAGAAGACCCCTGGTGCACGTGCGGGGGAGACGCTGGCCGAGATGAGCGAGGGCTTCGTCGCCCAGGAGTCGATCGACGACGCGGCGCGCTCGGGCGGCGCGGCGCAGGCTAACGATGCAGGAGCAGGCGATGCGGATGCCGCAGGTCGCGAGCACCTGGGCGCCGGACAGCTGGGCAGCGAGTACAGAGCACGGTCGTGACCGCCGCCATAATGGGTGGTGTGAGCGAACCCGGCACCGCATCCGCCCCGCCCGATCCGGCCGAGGTCGATGCTGCGATCGCCGAGGTCGAGGAGCAGTTCACCGCGCTGTACCGGCAGGTGAAGGCGAAGATGCGCCAGCGCGCAAGCCTGGTGCATCCGGACCTCCCGGTCATGGGCTATGTGATCCTCACAACGCTCAAGCGCTGCGGTCCGACCCACGCCGGTGCCCTGATCGAAACTCTGGGCATGGACAAGAGCCTGCTGAGCCGTCAGTTGCGCGGCCTCGAGGAGCTCGGGCTGGTCGAACGCGAGCCGGATGCCGCCGACAAGCGCTCCAGCATCCTGACCCTGAGCGAGGTCGGCCGGGAACGGGTCACGACCGTGCAGACCGCGGACCGCGAGGCGCTCTACGGGCAGCTGCGCGACTGGGAGGTCGGCGACCTGAACAGGCTCGCCGAGCTGCTCTCCCGGGTCAACGAGCTCGATCGCTGAGCTCGCACGACCGCTGACCTCGCGCGGTCGCTGAGCTCGTCGAAACGCCGAGGTCTCGTCTATGCGGCCGGTCTACAGGTCGGCGTGCAGTTGCCACACCTTCTCGGCCGAGTCGCGCCAGCTGAAGTTCTTGGCGCGGTCGAGGCCGGAGAACCGCATGCGTTCGGCCAAGCGGGGATCGTCGAGCACCGCGCGGATGGCCTCGGCGAGCCGCCGCGGGTAACCCTCGGCGTCGTCCCGCTCGACCGTCACCCCGGCCCCGGCGGCGACCTCCACCACGGCCGGGTCGTCGGAGTGCACGACCGGGGTTCCGAAGTGGAACGCCTCGATCACCGGCAGCCCGAAGCCCTCGGCGAGGCTGGGGAAGACGAAGACGGATGCCCGGTCCAGCGCGACGGCGAGGTCGGCATCCGCAAGGTACCCCAGGCTTCGAACCCGGCCCTCGCCGAGTCCCGCCTCGGCGGCCACTGCTTCGACGTCGAGATCGCCTGATCCCTCGGGGCCGGCGATGAGCAGCGGCAGTCCGGCGAGCTCCGGCTCGGCCATCGCCCTGATGAGCGCGTCGAGTCCCTTGCGCGGTTCGAGGGTTCCGACGCTCAGGATGTAACGCTCGGGCAGTTCCAGCCGTTCGGCCCGCACGCCGGGGTCGACCGGCACCGTGAGCTTGGAGCTGACGGCGCCGCCGATCACGCGGATCCGGTCGCCGAAGTCGAGGATCTCGCCGAGCTGGGCGGCGACGGCATGGGTAGGGACGACCACCGCATCCGCATACTTGTGGGCACGCTTCGCCATCGCCTTGTACCAGGCGGCGCGGCGCGGGGACAGGGCATCCGGGTGCGTCCACGGGATCACATCGTGCACGGTCACGACCGTCTGATCGCCTTCGTTGTTCAGCCGGTCGTGCCTGCTGAGCGGGGCGAGGAGGCTGGGTGCGTGCACCATGCCCTTGCCGGGGAGGCGGGTGAAGCCGTGCTGCCAGGCGAGCTGCAGCTCCCTGCGGTCGAGCGCGCTCTTGTACAACCCGGAGAGCCCGGGCAGGAGCATGGTGAGGGTTTCGTAGTCCGCCTCGGGCGAGGCCGACACGATGCCGGACACCTCGCAGCCGAAGGGAGCGGTGCGGATGAGTTCGCGGGTGAGTTCTTCGGTGTACCGGCCGATTCCGCCGGGCGCCGGCCCGACGATCCGGTCGACGATCACTCGAAGAGTTGTCATTCCTGCCCCGTCATTCGTTCTCGAGAACTCCCTGGGTTGCCGCTTCGCTCAAGGCGCTGGACCAGTCGCGCATCGGGTCGAGCCCCACTTTCCGCCAGGAGTCGTGGCCCAGAACTGAGTACGCGGGCCGGGGCGCCGGTCGCACGAACTGCGAACTATCGGTCGCTGTGACCCTATCAGGGTCGAGTCCGGCGTTCCTGAAGACGGCCTTGGCGAAGTCGAACCAGCTGGCCTGCCCGGATGCCGTGCCGTTGAAGATCCCGGATGTCGCCCCCGTGTCGAGCAGGGCGACGATCTGCCGGGCGAGGTCCAGCGTCCAGCTCGGCTGCCCCACCTGGTCGGTCACAACGCTCACCGTGTCGTGGGATGCGGCCAGCCGCAGCATGGTCCTGGCGAAGTTGGGGCCGTGGGCCCCGTACAGCCAGGCCGTGCGGACGATGATGGTGCGCCCGGGGTTCGCCTCCTGCGCCAGCCGCTCGCCGGCCGCCTTCGTGCGGCCGTACGCAGACACCGGGTTCAGCGGGGCATCCTCCGGGTATGGCGTGGTCGCCATGCCGTCGAAGACGTAGTCGGTGGAGATCTGCACGAGTATCGCTCCGTGCTCCGCCGCAGCGCGGGCGAGGTTCGCGGCACCGGTCGCGTTGATCGCGTACGCCTCGTCTTCGTGGGTCTCTGCGTCGTCCACCTTCGTGTAGGCGGCCGCGTTGACGACCACGTCGTGCCCGGCGACGGCGGCCCGCACGGCATCCGCATCGGTCACGTCCAACTCGGCACGGGAGAGCGCGGTCACGTCGCGCCCGGCGAGGGCCTGCTGCAGATCCTGCCCGAGCATGCCGTTCGCGCCGGTGATGAGGTATTTCATGCTTGCTCCTACAGTGCCGCGCGCTCCTTGAGCGGTTCCCACCAGGCGCGGTTGTCACGGTACCACTGCACGACATCCGCGAGCCCCTGCTCGAACGGAACCTGCGGTGCGTAACCGAGTTCCGCAGTGATCTTCCCGATGTCGACGGAATAGCGCAGGTCGTGTCCGAGCCGGTCTTCGACCCGGTCGACATACGACCAGTCCTTGCCAGTCGCATCCAGCAAGAGCTGCGTGAGCTCCTTGTTGGTGAGCTCGGTTCCTCCGCCGATGTTGTAGATTTCCCCGGCGCGGCCGCCGGCGAGAACGAGAGCGATGCCGCGGCAGTGATCGTCGACGTGCAGCCAGTCGCGGATGTTGTTCCCCTCCCCGTAGAGCGGCACATGCTTGTCGTCGATCAGGTTGGTCACGAACAGCGGAATGACCTTCTCGGGGAAGTGGTACGGCCCGTAATTGTTGGAGCAGCGGGTGATCGAGACGTTGAGTCCGTGGGTGCGGAAGTAGCTGCGGGCGAGCAGGTCGCTGCCGGCCTTCGAGGCCGAGTACGGTGAGTTCGGTTCCAGCGGGCGAGTTTCATCCCAGGAGCCTTCCGCGATCGAGCCGTACACCTCGTCCGTCGACACATGTACGAAGCGCTTGAGGTTGGCACGCAGGGCCGCATCGAGCAGCCGCTGTGTACCGAGCACGTTGGTCTCGACGAAGATCGAGGCGTCGCGCACCGAGCGGTCGACGTGCGACTCCGCGGCGAAGTGCACCACGGCATCCACCGCCGGCAGCAACTGGTCGAGCAGCGCGGAGTCCCGGATGTCGCCGTGCACGAAGCTGTACCGCCCGGAGGAGGCGATCGGCGCGAGATTCTCGAGGTTGCCGGAGTACGTGAGCGCGTCGAGCACGACGATCTCGGCGCCCTCAAACCCGGGGTAAGCATCCTGCAGCGTGCGTCGAACGAAGTTCGAGCCGATGAACCCGGCTCCGCCGGTGACGAGAATTTTCATGGGGCCTGTTCCTGCGGTGTGGACACTTTCGCCGCCAAGTCTAACCAGCGGTCGAGGTCACCTAGCGGCGGAGATCCCGCCGGATGAGGGTGGAACGCAGCTGGAGACCGAGCGTGAGCGCCATCCGCACAGGCCACAGCCACACCCCGGAATACTTGCGCGCCAGGAACAGCCTCGCACTGTCGTGGTGCGTTCTGATCATGTTCTCGGACTCGCTCGTGGTGGCATGCGCGCCGGAATGGGTCACGTTTGCACTCGGGGCGTACACATTTCGATATCCGCTCTTGCCGAGGCGAAAACCCAGATCGACATCCTCGAAGTACATGAAATACGCCGGGTCGAAGCCGCCGAGCTGCTCGAATGCACTACGCCTCACGAGTACGCAGGCTCCGGAGAGCCAGCCGGCGTCGCGCCGCTCGGGCTCTGCTTCCGAATCCCTGCGGTAGGCCCGCGTCCAGGGGTTTCCCGTCCAGAGGTTCACGAACATGGCGTGGCCGATCCCGGTGCGCAGCGATGGGACGGCCCGCGCCGAGGGATACAGAGTGCCGTCGCTGTTGTGGATCGCCGGTCCCACCGCACCGATGGTCGGGTCCTCGTTGCCGATCCGCACCAACTCGTCCATGCACCCAGGGCCGAGCAATACGTCGGGGTTGCTCACGAGGATCCACTCGACATCGCTGGGCAGCGCGGCTGCGGCCGTGTTCATCGCACCGCCATAACCCAGGTTGGATGTCATCGGCAGATATTCGGCGCCCGCGTCCGTGCAGAGCTGTTTCACCCCGCCGGAGCTCGGCAGATTGTCCGCAACGACGATCGGGGTCATACGGGCACTTGCGTCGGTCACCGATGCGAGGAATCCGGCAAGGACCTCCTCGGACCCGTAACTCACCGTGATGACACCCGCCGTGTGCGCATCGGACGGGTCAGAATGAGTGGCCATGAGTGAACCCATCCTAGTTCTCGGGTAAATTTGGGGACGGCCACCTGACGCCTCGTCGCTGCGAGGATCCTGTGAGGCATCGCCCCGCATGTGGTGGCACTTCAATCGGAGAGAATGTTTCCATGACCCCCACGGTGTCAGTCGCGCTATGCACATATAACGGTGCTCGCTATCTGGAAGAACAGCTGCGCAGCATTTTGAACCAGAGTGTTCCCGTGTTCGAAATCGTGCTCTCCGATGACGGGTCGGCGGATGACACCGTTGCGATCGCCCTTCGCACGATAGAGGATTTCATCTCGAATAACCCGGGCCCTGCGGTCAGGCTGAGGGTCATCGAGAATGCGTCCGCGCTGGGTGTGGTTAAAAACTTCGAACAGGCGTTATTGGCCTGCACGGGAGAGTTGATCGCCCTCTGCGATCAGGACGATATTTGGCATCCCACCCGACTCGAACAATTGGCGGCGGCATTTGCCGGCCGCCCGGAGCTCGAACTCGTGCATTCGGATGCGGCCCTCATCGCGGAAGATGGCAGTCCCTTGGGCATTTCACTGTTCGAGGCGCTTGAGGTGACAGAGAGTGAGCGGCAAGAGATTCATGCTGGGCTTGGCTTCGACACGCTCCTGCGCCGCAACCTGGTCACTGGCGCAACAACGGTGATCCGGGCGGGACTCGTGAGGCGTGCTACACCTTTTCCCGAGTCGTGGTTTCATGACGAATGGATGGCGGTGGTTGCTGCCGCCACGGCGCGATTCGACATGGTTGACCGGCAGCTCATCGACTATCGCCAGCACGGAGGCAATCACATCGGTGCTCGCAAGCTAAACCTTCGCGACAAGGTCCGCAAACTCAGGGAACCTCGACTGGAGCGCAACACTCACCTCGTCGCCCGTGCGATCGCGCTCGTGGGCAAACTGGAGGAACTCGGTGATGCGGTGCGACCCCGAGAGGTGGAGCTGGCGAGACAGAAGCTCGCGCATGAGCGGCTGCGATTCGCGCTCCCCGATCGCCGGATGAAGAGACTCGCTCCTATACTCCGTGAAGGTGTTCGCGGGCAATACGCGCGCTTCAGCAGAGGTCTGGCCGATATGGTGCGTGACGTTCTGCAGCCTGCTTGAGGCCCCTCCGTTAGGATTCAACACGTGCAGATTCGTGAACTCTCGATCCCGGGTGCCTTTGAAGTGACCCCTGTGCAGTGGAGGGATGAACGAGGTGTTTTCCTGGAGTGGTATCGCTTTGATCTCTTGTCCGAGGTGGTCGGTCATCCGCTGGATCTCCGACAAGCCAACACTTCTGTTTCGAGGCGCGGGGTCGTGCGCGGTATCCACTTCGCGGACATCCCGCGAGGACAAGCGAAGTATGTGACGGTTCCCCGAGGTGCCGTTCTCGATTTCGTCGTGGATCTTCGGGTGGGTTCGCCCATGTTTGGGAAGTGGGAATCGGTTCGATTGGATGATGTAGACCACCGTGCGATGTACTTGAGTGAGGGCCTCGGGCATGCGTTCGTCGCGCTGACGGATAACGCGACCGTGAGCTACCTTGTGTCTGACACCTACAACCCCTCAGGTGAACACGGGATCGATCCTTTAGATCCGGAAATCGCTTTAGGATTCCCCTTCGAGATCAACGAGCTTGTCCTTTCACCGAAAGATGGCGAAGCTCCATCTTTTGCCGAGGTGAAGGCGGGCGGAATGCTGCCCACAATCGAGGGGGCGCAGAATTACTACGATTTCCTCAATGGGGTGGCGGGTTAGGCCGTGCGCGGGATAATTCTTGCCGGTGGTACCGGTACAAGGCTGTGGCCCATCACCAGGGGCATCTCCAAGCAACTCATGCCGATCTACGACAAGCCGATGATCTACTACCCGCTGGCGACGCTCATGCGCGCCGGCATCCGCGACGTTCTCATCATCACTACGCCCGATGACCAGTTCCAGTTTCAGCGACTGCTCGGCGATGGCCGGGAGTGGGGCATATCGATCAGCTACGAGGCCCAGCCATCCCCGGAAGGGCTTGCGCAAGCCTTCATCATCGGCGAGGACTTTCTCGGCGATGACAGTGTGGCACTTATCCTCGGTGACAACATCTTCCACGGCGAAAGTCTCGGCGCAAACCTCGAGGGCCACTCCGAAGTCGATGGCGGATTGATCTTCGCCTACCACGTGTCGAACCCGCGGGCTTATGGCGTCGTAGAGTTTGACGAGAACTTCAAGGCTCTCTCCATTGAGGAGAAGCCGACCACCCCGAAGAGCAACTACGCCGTGCCCGGCCTCTACTTCTACGACAACTCGGTAATCGAGGTTGCGAAATCGATCAAACCGAGTGCTCGTGGCGAGCTTGAGATTTCCACCGTCAACGAGCACTATCTGGCCGAAGGGCGTCTGCAGGTCACGGTACTCGATCGCGGAACTGCGTGGCTCGACACCGGAACCTTCGAGTCGATGGTGCAGGCCACCGAGTTCGTGCGCGTGATCGAGGATCGCCAGGGCTACAAGATCGGCTGTGTCGAGGAGATCGCCTGGCGCGCCGGGTGGGTGACCGACGACCAGTTGGCTGCCCTGGCGGCGCCGCTCCTCAAGAGCGGATACGGCAACTACCTCTTGGGATTGATCGAGAGTAAGCGGTGAACACCCTTCGCGCGGTGATGTCGATCCTGCGGTCGCAGGGGCTTGGAGGGGTACTCAGGCGCGTGGGGGAGCGATTGAGTGGAACGACGGGCAAGCTCCCAACACCCCTGCGGTATGAGGATGCCCTCGCGGTCGATTGGCGTGTGGCCCATCCGGCGGTGACGAATCCGCTCGAGGTAGGCGATGGCCCGTTCACCGTGGCCTGGATCATGTCCCCACCAGGAAAGGGCAGCGGGGGGCACCAGAACATTTTTCGCTTCATCCGCTACATGGAAGCCGCTGGCCACCGGGTAACGATCTACTTGTACAGTGCCGACAAGATCGTCTCATTGAACCTCGCTCGGCAGATAGCGGAATCGTCCTCGTATCCACGAGTGTCCGCGATGATGGAACTGTGGTCAAGCGACGGGGTCTCACAGGATGTCGACGCTATCGTTGCGACCGGGTGGGAAACCGCCTATCCGTCGTTTCGCGACAAGTCTCCCGCGAGGCGGTTCTACTTTGTACAGGACTACGAGCCGTTCTTCTATCCGGTGGGGACCGATTCGGTGCTGGCCGAGAACAGTTACCGTTTCGGCTTCACGGGCCTGACCGCGGGCGGGTGGCTGGCGCACAAGCTCTCGAGGGACTTTGGCATGACCACCTCCCATTTCGACTTCAGCGCGGACCGCGCGCACTATCACTTCAGCAATGGCGGCAGGCGTGACGAGATCTTTTTCTACGTGAGACCGGGTACGGAACGTAGAGGCTTCGAGCTTGGGATCATGGCGCTGGACCTATTCTCCCGGGAACGGCCGAACTACACGATCAACCTCGTGGGTTGGGATGTCAGCCGCTACGAGATTCCGTTCGCGCACAACAACCTCAAGAGCATGCCCGTTGATCAGCTGAACGCGGTATACAACCGTTGCGCTGCCGGACTCGTGCTTTCGATGACGAACATGTCGCTTCTTCCGCTGGAACTTCTCGCCGCTGGCGTGATCCCGGTCGTCAATGACGGTGAGAACAATGTCATGGTGTCGAATAACCCATTCATTGAGTACAGCCCGGCGTCGCCGAGGGCCCTCGCCGATCGGTTGATCTCGGTCGTCGATCGCTCGGATCTCCCTGAGCACGCTAGAGCAGCGGCGGCAAGCCTTGGGGCCGGGGGCTGGGACGCGGCAGGGGCCCAATTCGTCTCCGCGTTCGAAGGTGCCATGCATGGCTAGATGCCTCGTGATCGGAGCCAACGGCTTTCTCGGTTCGCACCTCCTCGATGAGTTGGCTCTCCGTGGCCACGAAATGACGGCCTTCGATCGTTTTTCTTCGGTGCATCCCCTCTATCTGTCACAAGGCGTCACAGCTGTCGCGGGCGACTTTCTCAACCGGGCTGACCTCGCGTGCGCGCTAGTGGGGCAGGAGTTCGTCTTCCACTTCGTCTCGACTACAACGCCGATGTCCGCGGACAACGACCCGACCCTCGACGTTCGGACGAATGTGGCAACGAGCATCGACCTGTTCGAGCTGTGTGTCGAAGCCGGGGTTCGCAAGGTGTACTTCGCCTCCACCGGTGGCGCAATCTATGGTGATCAGCTTGGGGCGCCGTTGACCGAACTTTCGTTGCCACAGCCGGTTTCTCCCTACGCGATAGGCAAGCTCACGATCGAGCGATACTTGCATTACTTCGAGCGCAAGTATGGGTTGCGCTCTGTTGCATTGCGCATCTCGAATCCCTACGGACCGCGCCAAGGTGCCATGAAGGTGCAGGGTGTCATCCCCATCTTCCTGCGGAGGATGTACCGAGGGCTCCCGCTCACGATTTTCGGCGACGGCTCGATGGTGCGTGACTATCTGTACGTGACCGATGCTGCGCGCATGATTGCCGACACGGTTCGCATGGATACCGATCACAGTCTGTATAACATCGGAAGCGGCATCGGTGTGAGTGTCAACGAGTTGGTCGAAATCATTCGCGACGTCACGGGCCGCATCCCCGAACTTGAGTACGCCCGAGTTCCTCCCACTTTCGTTGATCACGCCGTACTTGACGTCGGGCGCTTCGGCGCCGAGTTCGAAACGGCAGCTACCGTCTCGCTGCGAGAGGGGATTCGGCGCACCTGGCAGGACATCATCAAGGAGCAGTCATGACAGACGCTGAGGAGACCGACGTCACCATCGCGATCCTGACCTACAACGGTGAGAGATATCTTGGGCAGATACTCGAGGCGATCGCCACCCAGGACTATTCCGGATCGGTCGAGGTTCTTGTCATTGATTCTGGCTCAACGGACGGAACCCTTGAGGTAGTTTCTCACCATCCCGAGGTGCGTCTGCACCAGATTCCGAACACCGAGTTTGGTCACGGCAAGACGCGTAATCTCGCAGCACGGCTCGCGAGCGGCACCTATATCGCTTATCTCACTCACGATGCCGTTCCTGCTGACGCACACTGGCTCACCGAGCTCCTCGCGCCATTCGAACTGTTTCCACGAGTGGAGGCCGTCGTGGGAAGGCAGGTAGCGCGACGAGGATGCGTGCCAATTCTCAAATACGAGATCGATCGGGTATTCGCGACCCAGGGACCAGAGTTCGGCACGACCGTGACCTATGCCACGGGAGCGTTCGACAGGAACCCGCACTACTGGCTGCCCGGCGCCTTCTACTCCGATGTAAATTCGGCTGCTCGGCGTTCGTTCCTGCTCGAGACCGTCCCTTACCGCGATGTCGACTATGCGGAGGATCAGCTGTTCGGCCGGGATGTGCTGGACAAGGGTTATCACAAGGCGTACGCGGCGCGCGGTGTCGTTGAGCACTCGAACGACCTCAGCTATCGCGAATATAAGAAGCGAATCTTCGACGAGATCGTGGGACTCCGCGCATCCGGAGCCATCGTGCCTCCGTCGACCAGCGGATTCCGGCGTTTCGTGCGTGCGGTCGTCCTCGACCCGGCAGACATCCTGCAGGATCGGGATTTCACAGCGGGTCGTAAACTCTATTGGCTGCTGGTCAACCCGTTCTTCCATCTCGCCAAGGCGACCGTGTCGCGGCGTGCCCGCAAGGTGCGACTTTCTGACGCGGCAGCGATCCGTAAAGGCTCGCTCGAACGCGAGCGCAGGGATCGCTAGACGCCAATGAGCGCCCGGGCCGGGTTCACAGCAGGTCAAATATAGACTTGGGTGTTCTCGAACGTTCGAATTCGAATTAGACAACCAAGACTGAGTGGATAGACGGTAGATGTCGAATACCCAAGGCACAAAACGGGCCATCATCACCGGTATTACCGGTCAGGATGGTTCGTACCTGGCGGAGTTGCTTCTGGGCAAAGGCTACGAAGTCCACGGGTTGATTCGACGTGCCTCGACGTTCAACACCGAGCGCATCGATCACCTCTACAAGGATCCGCACGAGCAGGACGCCAAACTCTTCTTGCACTACGCGGACATTTCAGACGGCTCACGCCTCTCCGCGCTCATGACACAGATTGTTCCCGACGAGGTTTACCACCTCGCCGCACAGTCGCATGTTCGGGTGTCGTTCGACGAGCCGGAATACACAGGAAACACGACGGGCCTCGGCACCATTCGCCTCCTTGAGGCAATCCGCCAGACCCAGGTTCCTGCTCGGTTCTACCAGGCGTCGAGCTCTGAAATGTTCGGTGCCACCCCGCCTCCGCAGAGCGAAGATACTCCGTTTTATCCACGGTCTCCATATGGTGTGGCCAAGGTGTACGCCTACTGGGCGGCTCGTAACTACCGCGAGGCGTATGGGCTCTTTGCGGTCAATGGCATCCTGTTCAACCACGAGAGTCCGCGGCGAGGTAAGACTTTTGTAACTCGTAAGATCACGACGGCTGTCGCTCGAATCAAGGCTGGTCTGCAGAAGGACGTGTATCTCGGCAACCTCGACGCGCGTCGTGACTGGGGTTATGCGCCCGAGTACGTCGTCGCGATGTGGCAGATGCTGCAGGAAGACGCGGCGCAGGACTACGTGGTGAGCACGGGGACTGATTACAGCGTCGAAGATTTCGTACGTTTTTCCTTCGAACACGTCGGTCTGGACTGGCACGAATACGTCAAGACCGATGAGCGTTATCTCAGGCCAACCGAGGTCGACTCTCTCGTTGGGGACCCGTCGAAGGCTCACAGCGACTTCGGCTGGAAAGCCACGGTCCATCCGCAGCAGCTTGCGCGAATCATGGTCGATCATGATCTCCTCGCGTTGGACAGGCATGTAGTCGATGTGCCTCAACTTTCCCCGTGGACCGCTTAATGGCTTCTGCGCCCAAAACTGCTGTGGTTGTGCCGACCCTGGGTCGGCGGCCCGAATTCCTGACCCAGTCATTGCGTTCCATCCGTGAGGCCGGCGATGGGTATGTGCTGATCGTCGCACCGTCGGCCTTCGATGCACGTGAACTGATCGCCGAAGGGCTTGCCGATCGCAAGATCGACGAGACCGGAACGACTCTGCCAGCCGCCATCGATCAGGGATTCGACGCTCTGCCCGACGGTATCGAGTACATCGCGTGGCTGGGCGATGATGACCTGCTGCGGGCTGGAGCCTTGTCGACGGCAGAGACGTTTCTCGCCGCGCATCCGAAAAGCTCTGCCGTCTATGGAGCTTGCGACTACATCGACGAAAGCGGCAAGATCCTGTGGACTAATAAGTCCGGGTCTTGGGCTGCGCCGCTGCTCCGGGTCGGTCCCGATCTGATTCCACAGCCCGGTTCGCTGTTTCGTCGAAGCTCGTATCGGTCGATCGGGGGACTGCGCACCGACCTTGGCTGGGCATTCGATCTCGACTTATTCCTGCGGCTTGCCGGGGTAGGCAAACTGTCGTATGTGCGCCACACGCTGGCCGCGTTCCGCTGGCACGCAGACTCGCTTTCGGTCGGTCAGCGCGGCGACTCGGTGCGGGAGGCGAGCCAGGTGCGTCGCGAGTTCCTCCCCGCCTGGGTGAGGCCGGTGTCGCTCGTATGGGAGACGCCGGTGCGTTGGGCAACCCACCGTGCGGGAGATTTTGTCGGAGGGAAGAAATAGTGGCTGCAGGGAAAGAGCTGGTCTACGTTGCCGGCCATCGTGGTCTGGTGGGATCGGCTATCACCCGTCGGATAGACGAGCTGGGGGAGCAGAACTGGGTGGGTCGGACGCGCGCCGAACTCGACCTCAAGGATCGTGACGCGGTATTTGATTTCGTGAAGGAGACGGAACCTGACGCAATTATCATTGCGGCGGCCAAGGTCGGTGGCATTGCCGCGAATGCCGCATTCCCGGTGGAATTCCTCACCGAGAACATCCAGCTGCAGTCGAACCTTCTCGACGCCGCGCACGCAGCGGGCGTTCCGAAGGTGTTGTTTCTCGGCTCCTCATGCATCTATCCGAAGTTCGCGCAGCAGCCGATCCAGGAGTCCTCAATGCTCACTGGGCCGCTCGAGCCCACCAATGACGCCTATGCGATCGCGAAGCTCGCAGGCATTCGTCTCGTCGACGCATACCGCAGCGAGTATGGGCGTCACTGGATCTCGGCAATGCCAACCAATATCTATGGGCCAGGCGATAATTTCGACCTGGAGACTTCGCATGTGCTGCCCGCGCTGCTGCGCACGTTCCACGCCGCGGCAAAGGCAGGAGCTGCCGCGATCCCGTTGTGGGCGACCGCGGCTGCCCCGCGCGCGT
>Ga0157371_10003887_pt1 | contig 13314 bp, 11 predicted proteins | sample C45metaG_FD_113462 | JGI IMG/M metagenome (GOLD analysis project Ga0157371, IMG submission 113462) | Corn rhizosphere microbial communities from Kellogg Biological Station, Michigan, USA - C4-5 metaG | ecosystem: Host-associated > Plants > Roots > Rhizosphere > Soil | place: USA: Michigan... | reverse complement strand
ATTGACATACTGTTTTTCTTCACTATCAGAACAGCTTATCAAAAGGGGAACCACTAAACAAAGAAAATATCTTAATTTCAACATATCTTTAAGTTTAAAAGCAGGTATCAATTCAGCGTACATCAAAACAGCGGGAACTCCCTGGTCGGCATAAATGCAGTCAGAGGAGGTTTTCCGCGAAAAAATGGTGAATTAATTCCTGGTTACTGTTAAGTATTTAGTCGTTGTGCACGTGGTCTATCCTGAACATTTTTGAAATGTTAGTCGTGATTTTAGGCAAAGCTTCCCCGCCCATGATCATAGCCCCCATTCCCACTTCATTGTAGTCTGACAGCTTTATGGTATTCTCCCCGTCAAGGATTTTATACAGGTCGGCAACGATATGCACAGCGGGCTTAATATTGCTTCTTACGAGCGCTTTTACAGGCAGGTCCAGCGTTACTTCGGTATAATTATACGCGCCTCCGATTTGTCCGGTATGAATCATAAAGGAAGAGGGAGAGTCCACTGTCGGGGAAGTAAAAGTGCCTTCGAAAGCGAGATATTTGTAACCCGCCGACCAGCTCCAGAGTAAATCTTTGGCCTGAGCCCTGGCAAGAAAATCACCCTGGCCGGCAGCGCCTAGCTGCCACTGTTCCTTATCGACTCCAATTCCAAATTTTACTTTGGTATAATCGCCGGCCGGAACATCAGTAAGGTCAAACTGATAGCCAGACGCAGGATCATCTTCATCGGCTATAAAATAGCTTTTCATCTTTGGATAGGTAAAAACAGTCCCGTCGGATTTGGTCAGTACAATATTGCTTACGATGTAGCGCACCACATTTACCTTGAGTTTTTCATTATGTGCCGTCGTATTGGTCTGTGTGTCCAGAATAAGGTCATTACCGTTAAAGGAATTATCAAACTTGAGTCCTATTTTTCCCGTTTCGCCTGTTGTATCGGTCTGGTCCTGATCACTTGAACATGAGGTAATAAAAGCGCATAAGGCTACTATTACCGCTTTGTATAGTATCTTTTTCATTGGTATTTTATAAAAGTTAAATTAGTTCAGAGCAGGAATGCTCCAATCACTGCGCAAAGCGCAATGAGAATCGTCCCAATGATAAATTGGGAAAAGAATTTAAATTTATAAAATACCGGCGGGCGGGCGGAAAGTAAGGGAGGAAACCCCTACAGGCGTGCTGCCTACAAAAGCAAAGGCCTTTTGGGGCGTATCGTTGACAGGAATGAAAGCAAAGTTTACTTCAGAGAAAATACAGATATAGACAAGCTCTAATTTTTCCTTCAGGCTGTCCTGCATCTGCTTTTCGTTATCGGAATATTTTTTAAGGCTTTTCTGGAGTTCACAACGGCCGTTACAGGAATTAAAAATCTGCTTGCGCTGTACGCAGATGGTTCTGGCAATTTCCTGCTGGTTTATTTTAAAAGAAAGATAAACAAACATGCTTCCCATGGAGGGAAGAAAAATAAGACCACACAGCAATATGATAATATATTTTTTCAAAAATGTTTGTTTGCTTAGAAATGCAAAAATACACTAATTTTGTTTTTATTCTGAAGAAACTTCTTGTTTTATTAAACAAAAAACACTCCGGGCCCTGCTGCATCGATTAAACGAAAAGCAAAATTACAAGGCCGTTAGAGGTTTTAGTTTTAAACTGCATGACACAAGACTGTTTTTTGCAGCGGTCAGATAAACGATTCCAATTAAATTTTATCTTTACAAAAAAGCATTGAAAGAAAACATTAAGAAAAACTCCATTAACGATATCCTTGAAGCATTAGGCGACACGCCTCAGGCAGATGAACTTTATATCTATATCAGTAAGGAAAATATCCACGAAAACCCTTTTCCCTATCCTTTCCGCTCGGACAGCTACACGATTCTGATCATATTGTCAGGCAGTGCCAAGATCCAGTTCAATTTAATGCAGTACAATCTCCAGCCCGATGATATTGTCCTTATTTCTCCCCATACTGTGACCCATATAATTGAAATCGAAAGCAGTATGTCCCTTATAGGAATCACCTTCACGCTGAATTTTGCATTAAGTCACAGCCTTAACCGCACCGAGGTAAATGCCTTTGAGTTCTTTGCTTCAAAGAATGCCCTGAACCTAAAATTAAAAAAAGAGGAAATAGAGGGTCTTGTCAAACTGGCTTATCTGCTGCATGAAAAGAATACAGCTGCAAGTGCATTTTATGGAAAGGAGCTTTTAACCCACAGTTTCAATTTGTTAATGTATCAGGTTGCCGCCATATACAGGGAAAGGTATGATGAGATTATCACTAAAATGACCCGTAAGGAAGAACTCACTTCCAAATTTATAAAACTGCTGGAGGAAAACTTCAAAAAACAAAGAAAGGTGCATTTCTATTCCGAAAACCTGAACATGACTGCAGGAAACCTCTCCAAGGTGCTCAAGGAGGTATCAGGGAGGACAACCGGGGAACTCATAGATGCAGCCATTATAACGGAAGCCTGCATTCTGCTGGCCAATCCGGCATTAAGCATTTCCCAAATATCGGACGAACTGAATTTCAGCGACCAGTCTTTCTTTGGCAAGTTTTTCAAAAAGCATATCCATTTATCTCCTTCAGAATACCGGAGAAAGACATAAAATATTTTTATGGTGGCCGCCCTGAAAAAAAGACACTGCTACATTGCAGTCCAGCACCGGCTTTCTTTGTACTGCATGCCTATCCAATAAGACAGGCACTGCAATCCATATTCGTTACTGCCCATAGTCATTATTGTTCCCATACTGATGCACCCTGTCAAAAACAAATCCATCAGCATCAAATTCTATGGGGATTTCAGGCATAAAGTACGAAATTCCCATATAGCTTGCCACAACTCCCTCACCCTGTATCAATTTACCTTTTCTTTGCAGGAAAATGATCGGGCTTATGGCCTTGCTTCCGCCATAGCTGATGTAGCGAAATTTTCCCCTCAGGGTGTCCCCGGATATCTGTCCTTCCACAGCTCCGGAATCTTTCATGGATCTGCTGCCGTAATAAACTTGATAGCTGCCGTAAAATCTCTTCTCATAAACTGTAATCTGCAGAAATGCAGTGTCCCTTCCTCTTACCGCCGTGTAAAAAGTTTTTTTCTGCTTTACATTATCGCAGCCGGTTATTAAAATCAAAAGAGCAAGCATGCAGATCCAATGAAAATGCTGTTTGAATACTTGAAATTTTATCATGATATTTTAAAAATTATATGTTACTTATAAGAACAATGCAGAATCAGTAGAAGCGATAAAATGTTGGCTTGATAATGAAGCCCACCCTGAGCATGCCCCTTTGCGACTTAAAATCAATAAGACTCTCGCTGTACCCCTGCCACCACTGCAGGGTTATCAGCTGATTGGCTTTTCTGGAAATACGATAGCTGACACCGGTATTTACGCTTCCTTTAAAATCCCAGTCAGCCCCCTTTCTCAGGGTCAGGTCAAAAAACAGCCTGTCTTTCTCCAGCACCCATTGGAGGTGCCCTTCCCCATAGCCTATATATCTGGGCAGAGAGGGATTGTTATCAATCAGAAAAGGCATCCATGCCTTAAGGCTGAGAATCAGCCTGGATGAAAATATCCTTGTAAAGCCCAGAGAGACCGTATTGAGGCTGCGGGAATAAATACTGTCCCGCCCGTTGGATTCATGCTCAAGGCCCAGTATCAGCACTCCAAAAAAACGCTTATCTTTAAATACGGGTTTGAGCAGCATCAAACCAGGATTATAATTGCTTTCTTCAAACGGGCTTGATGCCTTGTATAGCTTCCAGAATGATTTCTGGGTATAGGTCAGGTACGGATAAAAACCTCCGGAAGGCCTATTGGATAAGCGCTGTTTAAAACTGAACTGGAATTTGGCATCCATGGTGTTTCTGGAGGGTGTTTCGCCAAGATGGACCCCTGTTACAAAATAATTGTCTTTATATATGGAAAATGCAGGGAGTCCGGTAATTATTTTCTCGATAGAATCCTTGTCCATTGGAATTTGTGCATGAGCGCATGCGCATAAAATTAACAGCAGAAAAAAACTTTTTTGTCTCATCATCTCCAGACCAGATTAATTGCCAGGGAAAAGCACTGCTCCTGAGCAGGCAGATCATTATTTTGTTTTTTAAACATCATCAATATTCCCCGATTGCTTTTTTATAGGCCGCTTCTGCAGTTCTGCATCCCGTCTTTGCATCAATAAGATCCGAATATGCCTTCTGCCAGAGCACCTGTGCTTCTAAAACATCTTCCCCCAATACTGTTCCCGCATCAAAACGGTCCTGATTTAACCGCAGATTCTCCTGAGACTGCTGCAGTGATTTTTTACTCAGTTCGATTTGTATGACAGACTGGCTGAGCATCAGCCAGGCATTCTGAATCTCGATCGCCAGCAATTCTTTTGTCTGTTCCAATTCAATTTTTCTGGCTTCGGTCTGAAATCCCTGTTCCTTGACTTTCTGCTTTCTTGCTCCCCAGTCAAGTATTGGAACTGCGAGTGTGACCAGACCGACAAAAGCAGTCATATCATCACTCCCATCAGAAAAATTGATTTTTTTTCCATAAGAAGCCAGACCGTTTGCGCTTACTGCCAATGTTGGTTTTTGATCCCCTTGAAGCAATTCCCCTTTATACTGCTGGATTTCAACTGCCTTATTGAGCATGCCGATTTCCGGGCGCCTTTCCACTGCTGTTTTGATATCTGACTGTCTTACCAGAGCCGCCTCATCGCCCAAATCCCCTTTAATATCAAAATTCGCATCATACTGCCCTGTAATCTGTGCAAGATTCAATTTAGCCATCGCCAGTCCGTCATTTGCCTTTGTCAAATCCAGTATCGCCTGGTTCTCCTGCACCTCCACTTTGAGAAGGTCATTTTTGTAAATAAGCCCTGCATCAAAAGAATTCTGAAGATCTTTTTTCAGCGCATTTAAAAGTTTCAGGTATTGCTGCGCCAGAGCCGTTTTTTCTTTTAAACTGACCACCTGCCAAAAAGCCGTTTCGGCACTCAGCATCACCTCATCTTCAGTGAGCTCTTTCTGGGAGGTCTGCAGATCAACTGCAGAACCTGTCATTTTTTTTGCGGTCTGAATTTTATTCCCTGCATAAATAACCTGCGTCAATGCCAAAGATCCGTTTGCACTGTATTCGGGAAGCAGTGTTTTAAAAGGATCCGAAAGATAAAGACCAAAAACGCTGGCATCAATTGTCGGTTTTGAGGCCGCTTTTGCCGATGCATTGGCTGCTTTTGAGGCATTGATATCGCTTTGGGCTTTTTTGAGCCTCTTGTTGTTCTCCAAAGCCCTGCTTTTTACTTCCTGGAGTGAAAGCTGCTGCTGGGCGTGAATATATCCTGATGCTAAGATCAGTAAGACTAATAAAAATATTTTTTTTGTTTTCTTTTCATCTCTATTGCTTTTTAATGCTTTCCTGCTGTATGCTGATTCTCAGTTCCGATCCAGCAGGAAGCTCAACTTTTATATTTATCAGTGCGCCGGCTTATACATTACCTCATCTTCACCGTCAGGCTGCTGCTCAGGCGCTTCATCGGGAATTATGGGATTATTCAAAAATTTGTAATACATCACCGGAACTACAAACAGGGTGAGTATCATTGAGAAGATCAGTCCAAAAGCCAGCACGCTTCCCAGCGGCGCCCACATAGGCGACTTTCCGGCAATCATCGGCACTACCCCCACTGCTGCTGCTGCTGAAGTAAGAAAAATAGGCCTCATTCTTCTTTTTGCCGCCGCTATTGCCGCTGCTTTATGTTTGTAGCCATGATCCCTGATCAGCTCATCGGCATAATCGACCAGTATAATCCCGTTTCGCACCACAATTCCGATCAGGCTTATGATCCCCATAAATCCGGTCATTCCCAGCGGATTTCCTGTTACAAGAAGCCCTAAAAAGGCCCCGAAGAGGCTCAGCAGGAATGTGCAGAGCACAATGAGCGATTTTCCAAGACTCTTAAACTGAAAGAGCAGTGTCAGAAAAATCAGAATAAGGCTTACTCCGAGAGATACTCCCATACGTGGTGCATTTTCACCGCTTGACTCTGCATCCCCGCCGTATTGTATGGTGGTTCCCGGCGGAAGCTTAAGGGCCTCTATTTCGGGCTGGATTTCCTGAAGAATCCGGGACGGCTTTCTGCCTAACTGTGCCTCGGAATACACACTGAGCATCTTCAGTCCGTTTCTTCTGAGCAGCATTCCAGTATGCCATTGCGGCTCGAGTGCCGCCACCGCCTTAAGGGGCACTTTTGTCCCATAGCGGCTGGTGACATGCAGGTTTTCCAATGCAGAAAGGTCTTTTCTGCTCTTCTCATCAAAACGAAGAAATATATCCACTGTCTTATCCCCTTCCCATAATGTAGAAATGGAATACCCTTTTAAACCTGCCCCTAAAGTCTGGGTGATTGCCTGAGTACTTATCCCCAGGCGATTGGCTTTGGGATGGTCTACGTTGAGTTTCACCCCCATGTAGTCGTATTCACTGCTTAAACGGACATAATTGACTCCCTGAGTCTTTTCTAAAATATCCTTAATCTGCAGGGCTGTCCGCTTCTGGTCGGTTTCATTTTCACTGATCACCCTGATATCAATCGGAGCACCTTCCTGAAAGCTCAGCTGTTTGATTTTCACAGCGCCGTCCTGCATGAATCCTTTTAGTTTGTTTAGATACTCTGCTGCCATTTCGTTGGTGGCATCACTATCGATTGTAGTGATAAAGACCTGCGCAAAATGTTTTCTTGGAGTTTCAGGAGCGTATGAGGTATGGAAACGGGGAGAACTCATCCCGATAAAACTCGTAACATCCACAACACGTTTATCCTGCTTTAATATTTTTTCAAGATCCTTTACTTTTTCTTGAGTTTTTTCCAATGAGGCGCCGTTGGGCATCCAGATTTCCATATTAAACTGATTTCGCTCGCTTAAAGGAAAAAACTCTGAATCCACTTTGGTGGCTATAAAAAGCGCGGCCGCCACGGAGAGCACTCCAAGACCAATGGTTGTTTTTGGGTTTCGAAACGCCGCTTCGACCCCTTTATCAAAAACAGACTGCAGATGATCGAGCAGGTTTTTCTTCAGGGGCCTGTCGCTCACTTTGTGCTTTAGTCCTTTTTTAATAAACACGTAACAGGTGTACGGGGTAAAGAGCAGGGCAACAAGCATTGACACGATCAGAGCAATGGCAACTGTAACGGGCAGATAGAACATAAAATCTTTGGCAATGCCATCCATGAAAATGGCCAGGGGCAGGAATGCAAATATGATGGCCAGTGTTGCGGTAAAAATAGGAACCATCAACTGCTTGGCTGCCTGCCAGGCGCCGGTCCAGGGCTGCACGCCTTCATCTAGTTTTTCAATATAATTATCCACCACCACTATTGCATTATCCACGACCATTCCCAGGACGATAATAAGCGCGGCGAGTGTCACCTGATGCAGTTCCACGCCCATCATATTCATAAAAGCAAATGTTATGAGCATTGAAATCGGAGCCGCTGCCGATGCGACCACCGCGATGCGGAATGGCAGCAGCAGCATCACCACCAAAAGCACTGAGGCAATAGCCAGACCAAATTCCTTCATGAAATGATTGATGCTGTGCTCCACATCCTTGGGCTGGTTGACAATGGTTTTCATCTTAATGTCGGGCGGGAATGTTTTTTGTATGGCACTTATTTTTGCTTCCACTTCCTGGCCAAATGCCACAATATTGTTTCCCGGCAGCATATCTACCGACAATACCATTGCTTTTTCTTCGCCGATGCGCACAAATGATGACTTTTCTTCAAAACGTCTTTCAATCCGGGCGACATCTTTCAAGCGCACTACAGTTCCTGAAGGGGTGGTGTACACAATCTGAGAGGCTATATCATTCTCATCCTTGTAGCGGCTGTTGGTGTAAACAGGCACAATATTATTGGATCCCATAGAAACCTCCCCTGTATATCCGGTAATATTCTGGCGCTGCAGGACTGCCATCAGTGCGCCTGCATCTAAACCATACTGCTGGAGTCTTCTGTCATCTATCTTAACATAAATCTGCTGGCGCTGGCCTCCTGAACGATTGATTTTAGAGACCATAGGAATCACTTTGAGCCCGTCTTCAAGTTTATCCAGATATTTTTCAATCTCGGCATAAGAACGCTCCTTTGATGATACTGAAATAATCATGGCCGTTACATCTGCAAAATTGCTGTTGATAAAAGGGCCTATGACACCCTGGGGAAGTTTGGAGCGAAGATTGGCATCCATATCAAGCTGCAGGGTATGCCAGAACTTTTTGCGGTCCTGCACTGTAGTATAAATTTCAGTTGTTATAAAAACCTGCCCTTCACGAACCTCGGACTTCACTTTTTTCTTCTTGATTTCCTCAAATGAAAACAAGTACTGTTCTATTTTTTTGGCGACCTCTTCTTCTACCTGATGTTCATCTGCACCCGGATAAACTGCATAAACCAAAGCAGTGGGCATGTCTATTCTGGGATTTTCACTTCGGGGCATGTTCAGCAAGGAATTAACCCCCACAATCATCAGAAGCACAACAAGCACAATGACCACCTGTTTATGTTTCATTGCCGCTTCCAAAAAGTGTATGTTACGCTTTGTCATCTTTTAAATATTATTAGATTAAAATTTGACAGGTGTCCCGTCTTGTAAGTTGGTCTGTCCCTTTACGATAAGCTTCTCGCCTGCCTGCAGGCCCTCTGTGACAACAACCTCATTGGATCCTGTCATTTTGGATATATTTACCCTTTTTTTGAAAGCCGTATTGTCTGCTTTTGCAGTAAATACATAGTTAATATTGTCATGATCCCGCACCACTGCGTGTGCAGGTATAATTACGGCATTCTGGCTTTTTCCTGAATTGATGCTGATATCGGCAATCATTCCCGGCAGCAGTATTCCCCCGGGATTATCAAGACGTATCTTTACATTGTAGGTTTTGGAGAAATCATCTGCCTGAGGGTTGATTATAGCCACCCTTGCATCAATGTTTTTATTCAGCGAAGGAATTGTGATTTTTGCCTGCGCCCCAATTCTCAGTGCACTGATCTCGTTTTCATTAATAGAGGCAACGGCATATACCCTATCTGTTTTCACAATGGTAAAGGCAGGGATTCCCGGTGCCGCCGTTGCCCCTGCTTCTGTTAATTTTCGGGTAATGATCCCCGAGAAGGAAGCATATAATCTGGTATCATTCAGATTTTTTAATGCAGTTTCCTTATTGGCCTGTGCCTGTGCCAGTGCTGTTTTTGCTGCAATGTAGTCACGCTCGGGAAGACTTCCTTTTTTATAAAGCTGGTCCAGACGGCTGAAGTTATCCTTTGCCTGTTCAAGACCGGCACCTGCGACAGTCAGATTGTTTTTGTAGGCGTTCTGCTCAATTGCGGCCAGGAGCTGTCCTTTTGCAACATGCTGCCCTTCCTGCACCATTACGGCATTTACCCTTCCCGGTATGCTGAATTCGATAGATACGGTGTTATCCGCCTCAATGGTGCCGCTGTACTCTAAAGCCTGAGCCTGCTGTGAAACCGTTACTTCCTGAATGCTGATTTTCACCGGCTGTACTGCCTGTTCCTGATCTGTTTCCTTTTTACCGCAGCCTGAGGCCAGCAGCGTAATACTCAGAATAAAAAAAATATTCCTGTTTAACATTACCATATAATTCTCGTTTTAATTTATCATTAATTATTCCCAGCCCATAGAGCTGACTGGTGCAAATCTCTATAGAATGTTTAATCCTCAAAAGGTCTGTTTCATGCCGGTATTGGTCAAAAACCAACTATTTTTTATCCTGCCGCGTTATTAGAATTATATGTCCATGCATCAGCAGGCTTCTGCAGTCCGGAGTTCTGTAAATGAAGAAAGCCTTCTCAACAATGTTTCGAAGGCTTTTCCATCAACAATAATTAACCAATGCAAAATACAGAGCCGCATGGGGCTTTCCTTATTTTTTTTTCAGAATTGAGCCAGGGCTGTTCCCGCAGGCTCATTGTGCGGGTTTTCAATTTTTCAGGTAATCTACTGCCCGGCAGACACTATTAAAAGTTAGGAAGGGAGAGCAGCGGTATGCTGAGCCCGGATGCCATAATCCTTGTTTTGCTTATATGCACAAGGGAGTCCCAGAAGCCGTATTTTTGCGGCACCATGACTAGAATATCCGCATTATAATTTTCTATCTCTTTTTTAATTTCACTTACAACAGCATTTGAGCGGATTGTTTTGTAGCTGTATCTTGCCAGCTGTGCCGGCTGCTGGTTTTCAGGAGCTGATTCATCGTGCTGCTCCATCATCTGCTCCACTCTCTGGTCAACGCTGAAGAACTCCACCTCAGCTTTTAAGGCAGCTGCGGTCTGACCGAACCAGCCTAATTTCTGAATTGATGACAAGCTGCGGTTTTCAAAGGCAAAGAGAATTTTTTTTGCATTTATAAAACGGGCATTACGGGGTACGGCCAGCACCGGTATGCTGATATTTTTGATAACCGAGGTTGTTGGATTCCCCAGCAGGTCCTGCCCGGCTGAGCGGTCTGCCATTCCAATGACCACAAGTTCCGCCTGATTTTTTTCAATCAGTGATGGAAGTGCGTCCTCCAGGGAAGAACAAAGGCAGAAACTCTGCGTCTCAATTTTGTATAACAGGGCAATATCATCAGCAAGATGCATGAGCCTTTCTGCGGCCTTATCGAGTTCCAATTGTGCATTATCTCCTGAAATTCCTGAATTTGAGCTATGGATTGACAGGGTAAATGAATTGAAAAGAATAAGTCTTGACCCTTTAGCTTTTGCTAATGCTGCCGCATAGGTTACGGCATTTGATGCTGCGGGAGTGAAATTTACTGCAGCAATAATTGATGTGGATGGCGGCATGGATATGTGGTATAAAATTTAAAAAATATTCTGAAATTACTGATTTGACTTTTTGGCTTTGATTACAATTTTCCAAAGGCACTTTTGATCCATAATGGCACTGCTTTTTTCGCTGCACCACTCCATCTTCAGGTTCACTTAATGGGATGCCTTATTATTTTCAGGGCAGTTTAACACGCCCGGAGGCGGCAATCCATTATCTGCTGGTGCGCACTATTGTCAACTGCGCCCGGATGGCTTAAGGGAATATATGCTGATGGGAACAAATATATTTTAAAGCCGTTTATCGCAAAAGGGCGGTTTTGTGCCAAAATTGGTCAATTTCCCGCTTTTTTTTAAAGTGCACCCATGCGCATAATTTTATCTTCCCGTTGCTTTTTTTACACTCCCTCTGAAGGCATCGAAAACAAATCCTTCACCAGCAAATGCTGCAGCATACCCGGGGCATAAAATACGCAGGCCCATTAACTGGCGCGGAACCTATAAAGTGTACGCAGGGAAACATATAATCACCGCAAAGCGGAAAGAAGTATCGTTTTTTACTCCTGTTTCCAATAAACAATTTAAAATATTTTGGATTATTAATTTCTAGGTATATATTTACAAAACAGATCGTATGAAACCTAATCCAGCCAGCACCTGCGAGGGGTTTTGATTCATAAAGAAGCAGCAAGGGATGATCATTACAGCACCGCAGAACAAAAACGCAGTTACGTTTACTTCAGTAACAAACACCTTGATCCAATTCAAAACCGCTGGTGCCGAAATTGTTTATGCTTAGTGCCGGCAGGCTGTTTTTCAATGCAGATTTTCTAACTATATAATTATAAAAAATGTCAACAACCAAAAAATTAAAATTTGAAACACTGCAGGTTCATGCAGGACAGACCGCCGATCCAACCACAGGTTCAAGGGCAGTTCCTATATACCAGACAAGCTCGTATGTATTTGAAAATGCCGAGCATGGCGCCAACCTGTTTGCCTTAAAACAATTCGGAAATATTTACACCCGTCTTCAAAATCCGACTACCGATGTTTTTGAAAAACGTGTTGCGGCCTTAGAGGGAGGTGTTGCGGCACTGGCGACTGCTTCGGGCCAGGCGGCACAATTTATTGCCCTGAACAATATTCTGGAAGCCGGGGACAACTTTGTATCGAGCAGCAATATTTACGGGGGCACCTACAACCAGTTCAAGGTAGCCTTCAAAAGAATCGGGGTTACGGTTCAGTTTACAGCAGAGACAACAGCCGAAGGGTTTGAATCACTGATCAATGAAAATACCAAAGCCTTATATCTGGAGACCATCGGCAATCCAAGTTATGATGTTCCGGACTTTGATAAAATTGCAGCTGTTGCCAAAAAACACGATCTGCCGCTGATTGTCGACAATACCTTTGGAGCAGGCGGTTATTTATTCAGGCCTTTGGAACATGGTGCTGCAGTGGTGGTTGAATCTGCTACAAAATGGATAGGCGGCCATGGCACAAGCATAGGGGGTGTTATTGTTGACGGGGGCACCTACAACTGGGGGAATGGAAAATTCAAACAGTTTTCCGAGCCTTCGGAAGGCTATCATGGACTGGTTTTCGCTGATGCCTTTGGCGTGGAGAGCCCCTTTGGCAATATACAGTTTGCTATCCGCGCCCGTGTTGAAGGACTTCGTGATTTTGGTCCGGCAATCTCTCCGTTCAACTCCTTCCAGCTCTTACAGGGTTTGGAAACCTTATCGCTCCGCGTTCAGCGCCATGTAGACAATACCCTTGAAATCGCCAGATGGCTGGAGGGACATCCGCAGGTCGAGAAGGTCAACTATCCTGGACTTGAAAGTTCGCCGAGTCATGCGAACGCCCAAAAATATTTTAAAAAAGGGTACGGCGCTGTTCTTTCCTTCCAGATAAAAGGTGATCTGACCAAAGCTAATGATTTTATCGACAGTCTGGAATTAATCAGTCATCTGGCCAATGTAGGGGATACGAAATCATTGATTATCCATCCTGCAGCCACCACACATCAGCAATTAAGCGCAGAGGCGCAAAAGGCGGCAGGTGTATTTGCGGGTCTGCTGCGTTTATCTGTCGGCATTGAGCATATTGAAGATATCAAAGCAGATCTGCAGCAGGCCTTTGATAAAATCAAATAATGGTGGGCTTACTGCTGGGAAGTCCACAGCAGAAACAGCATCAGCATACTAAGCTGATTAATAAAACCATAAAGCCTGCAAAACGCTGTTTGCAGGCTTTATTTATATCTATTGTGCTTAGCTGTTTTGAAATTTACCCTAACAGCCTCAGATACATCACCTGAAGAGCACTCCCCTTATGGTATGGTACAGATCAAATTCCTTTGTACCGATTCAAGCTTTATTTAGAAAAGCAGAAAGCTTACAAAACCGCCAAAGCTGTTTTCATTGTGCTTTTCCGGGCCGTAGT
>Ga0157371_10003885_pt1 | contig 13319 bp, 9 predicted proteins | sample C45metaG_FD_113462 | JGI IMG/M metagenome (GOLD analysis project Ga0157371, IMG submission 113462) | Corn rhizosphere microbial communities from Kellogg Biological Station, Michigan, USA - C4-5 metaG | ecosystem: Host-associated > Plants > Roots > Rhizosphere > Soil | place: USA: Michigan... | reverse complement strand
TACGGACATTTTAGCCCAAAAGTATTTTAGAAAAGCGGGTGTTCGCCAGCCGGATGGAAGTACAGGAAGAGAAACTTCTGTAAAACAGGTGGCTCCCCGAATGGCTCACTGCTGGCGTGTTTGGGGCGAAAGAAATAATTATTTCGCTACAAAAGAAGATGCGCAAGTATTTTACGATGAATTGATTTATGCGATTTTAAACCAGGCATGCGTTCCTAATTCTCCGCAATGGTTTAATACCGGTTTACATGAAGTTTACGGCATTACCGGAAAACCTCAAGGCCATTATTTTGTAGATGGAAAAGATGGAAAATTAAAAAAATCTACTTCAGCATATGAACGGCCTCAACCTCATGCTTGTTTTATTTTAAGCGTAGAAGATGATTTAGTAAATGATGGCGGCATCATGGATTTGTGGGTTCGCGAAGCAAGAATTTTTAAATATGGAAGCGGAGTTGGAACCAACTTCAGCAGCATTCGTGGTGAAGGAGAAAAATTAAGTGGCGGCGGCACTTCCAGCGGTTTAATGAGTTTTTTAAAAATCGGTGATAGGGCAGCAGGCGCGATCAAAAGTGGTGGAACAACACGTCGTGCCGCAAAAATGGTTTGCCTCGATATTGACCATCCGGAAATAGAAAGTTTTGTAAACTGGAAAGTAGAAGAAGAGAACAAAGTGGCAGCTTTAATTGCTGCTGGTTATCCAAGTGATTATGAAGGTGAAGCTTATAAAACAGTAAGCGGACAAAATAGCAATAATTCTGTTCGTATCTCCAACGAATTTTTTCATGCACTTGAAAAAGATGGCGACTGGGAATTAAAAGCGAGAAGCGACGGACACACCATGAAAACCATCAAAGCCAAAAAATTATGGGACGAAATCAATTATGCCGCATGGCGTTGTGCTGATCCGGGAACTCAATACGATACAACCATTAACGAATGGCATACATGCCCCGAAGGCGGAAGAATAAGAGCAAGCAATCCCTGCAGTGAATACATGTTTTTGGATAACACAGCGTGTAATCTTGCCTCAGTAAACCTTCGTAAATTTTTTAATGAAGACACTAACACGTTCGATGTCCCTGGCTTTGAATATACTGTTCGTTTATGGACAACCGTTTTGGAAATTTCTGTTTTGATGGCGCAGTTTCCAAGCAAAGAAGTGGCTCAATTAAGTTATGATTACAGAACGCTTGGTTTAGGATTTGCAAACCTTGGAAGCATGTTGATGGTGAGCGGTATTCCTTATGACAGTGATAAAGCGCGCGGAATTGCCGGAGCTATTTCTGCTATCATGACCGGAATTGCTTATAAAACATCAGCGGAACTTGCAGAACATTTGGGAGCCTTCAGCAGGTATGAAGAAAACAAAGAGCACATGCTTCGGGTAATGCGCAATCATCGCGCAGCGGCCTATGATGCATCAGAAGCATATGAAGGAATTGAAATAAAACCCCAAGGAATCAATGCAAAAGATTGCCCTGATTATTTATTGAAAGCTGCTACCAAAGCCTGGGACGATGCTGTAAGGCTCGGTGAAAAATTTGGTTACAGAAATGCACAAACAACCGTGATTGCGCCGACAGGAACGATTGGTTTGGTGATGGACTGCGACACAACCGGCGTAGAACCTGATTTTGCTTTGGTGAAATTCAAGAAGTTAAGTGGCGGCGGTTATTTTAAAATCATCAATCAAAGTGTGCCGCAGGCATTACGCAATCTCAAATATTCAGAAACTGAAATTGAAGAAATTGTAAATTATGCCAAAGGCCATGCTACTTTAAAAAATGCACCTCACATCAATTTTGAATCTCTGACCAAAAAAGGGTTCCTGGCTGCGGATCTTCAAAAAATAGAAAAATCGCTGCCTACAGCTTTCGAGATTGGTTTCGTTTTTAACGCGTTTAATCTTGGTGAAGAATGTTTGCAACGCTTAGGATTTAAACCGGAAGACTACAATAATTTTGAATGGAATTTATTGAATGCATTAGGATTTACCGATGAGCAAATTGATGAAGCGAATGTTTATATCTGCGGAACGATGACTGTAGAAGGCGCTCCTTATTTAAAGGACGAACATTTACCGGTTTTTGATTGTGCGAATAAATGCGGAAACATCGGCGAAAGATATATTCATTATAGCGGCCATATAAAAATGATGGCGGCAGCTCAGCCTTTCTTAAGTGGTGCCATTTCAAAAACAATTAACCTTCCGAATGAAGCGACTGTTACTGAAATTGAAGAAGCGTATTTATTAAGCTGGAAACTCGGATTAAAAGCGTGTGCGCTTTACCGTGATGGATCTAAATTATCACAACCGCTCAGCAATAAAAGCGATAAGAAAAAGAAAACTGACGAAGCTGAAACAGAAGAAGAAAGTGTTGAAAAACAACATGAAACTGCCCTCGTAAATATGGGCCAGTTAACCATTGACGACTTGTTGGAAGAAGTAAATAAAAGAGTTCAAAACAGCGCCGATACTTCATTAAAACGCCAACTGGCAATGATTGTAGAGCGAAGATCATTACCGGCAAAACGCAGAGGGTTTACTCAAAAAGCGAAAATAAACGGACAGGCTTTATTCCTCAGAACCGGCGAATATAGCGACGGAACTTTAGGAGAAATCTTCATTGACATGGCTAAAGAAGGTGCAACTATGCGCAGCATGTTGAACTGTTTTGCTATCTCAATTTCTATCGGCCTTCAATACGGTGTTCCTTTAGAAGAGTTCGTAGAAAAATTTGTGTTTACGCGTTTTGAACCATCCGGAATGGTAGAACATCCTAATATTAAAACCACCACTTCCATCATTGATTTCATGTTCCGCTCATTGGCTTATGAATATCTCGGAAGAAACGACCTTGTTCACGTGCTTGATAAGCCGGAAGTTGAAAACCTGGGCAATCAACCTTGGGACGAAAGCACGCCTACTATTGGCGAACGCAAACCAGAATTAAGTGAAATAAGAGTAACCGGTTCACCGGCAACAAAAATTCAAAAACAGTACAGGACCGAGCATGTAAAAAAAACAAATTCTGATTTAGATGCTGTTAACGCAGCTTCTAAAAACATGCAAAGTGACGCTCCTGCCTGCAATACATGCGGACACATAACCATCCGCAGTGGTACCTGTTATAAATGTTTAAACTGCGGAAACAGCATGGGCTGCAGTTAATCATTTTTTCAAAATGAAAAACATGAAAAGACCACCTTGAGAGAGGTGGTTTTTTATTAAAAGCAACACAATTTTTCAAAAAAGATTTGGAAGATTAAACTTCTCAACCCAACTTTGCGCCAGTTCTTTGTGATTCACTTATCAAGAAAGGCAGAGGGAAATGGCCCGAAGACGCCTTGGCAACCTAAAATATTTTTTGAATATTAAAAGGTGCTAACTCCATCCCGATCGGAGATCGGGACAGATAAGACAGACTCTAGTTTGACTTAATAATGGCGCTGCCATCCAATATATTAACTCACCTGATCTGTCGGGTGAGTTTTTTTTTGCGTGAATCTGAAGATGATTGTAAATGAATTTTAAAAAAGTAAATAAAAGCAACAAATGGATACACACAAGAAATTGGTTTTAGGAATTTTTGGATTCGGAGTAGTTGGTGAAGGACTTTATAAAGTGCTTCATCAAACACCTTCTTTAAATGCAACAATTAAAAAGGTTTGTATCAAACATCCAAACAAAAAAAGAGACGCGCCTCCCGATCTATTTACAGTAAACAAAGAAATTCTGCTGAATGATCCTGAGATAAATATTATTGTAGAGTTGATTGATGATGCAGACGCCGCTTATGAGATTGTAAAGACTGCTTTTGCAAATGGAAAATCTGTTGTAAGCGCCAGTAAAAAAATGATCGCCGAGCATTTGCCCGAACTACTCGAATTAAGTCACAAAACCGGGAACTCTTTTCTTTATGAAGCCGCTTGCTGCGCTTCCATTCCTGTGATTCGCAACTTGGAAGAATATTATGATAACGATCTTTTGCACTCAATAAATGCGGTTGTGAACGGATCTACCAATTACATTCTCACTAAGATGTTTGAAGAGAAGCTTTCTTTCAAAAATGCTTTGATACAAGCGCAGCAATTGGGCTTTGCTGAAAGCAATCCAACATTGGATGTAGAAGGTTTTGATGCATTGAATAAGTGGACTTTCCTTCTCACCCACTCTTATGGTATTTTGCCAAAAAAAGAAGAGATTATTTTCACCGGAATTCAAAGTATCACTGCTGAAGATGCGTTGCAGGCAGAGAAAAAAGATTGTGTGATCAAATTGGTTGCTTCTGCCAAAAAAATGAAAAATGGAAAAGTATCTGCCTTTGTATTGCCGCAATTTCTAAAGAAAGATGATCAACTTGCTTTTGTAAAAAATGAATACAACGGCGTCGTTATCGAAAGTTCTTTTGCCGATAAGCAATTCTTTTATGGGAAAGGCGCGGGAAGTTTGCCAACAGCTTCAGCAGTTTTGAGCGATATTTCCGCTTTGCGTTACGGTTATAAATATGAATACAAGAAATTAAATAGTCCGCAGCACAACGAACTTACCAATGATTTTTATGTAAAAGCGTATGTTGGATTTACCGATTGGGAACACATTCGTAAAGATGATTTTGAAAGCATAGAAGAATGGCATTCCAATGATCAGAGCAATTATTTGGTCGGCATTATTCATTTTGAAAAATTAAAACAGGATGATTGGTGGAAGAAAAATAATGTTTCGTTGGTTCTTACGGCCGACCCGATTATTGAATCTCTTGATGTGGCTAAATTGAAAAAAAGAAGCCTGGAACTTGCAGGATTTGCCGGCAACTTTTCTCTAGCCTGATTAATTTTGTTTGTTGTTTAATTTTAGAAAAAGCCATCCATTGCGGGTGGCTTTTCATTTAAAACTATTTTTCATCTTCTAAAATGCTTCAAAATAAAAATCGTGTGTTTTTGTTTGTTTACTCAACCAAGGCATAAAAAAAGCCGGAGAAAAATCTCCGGCTTCAATTATAGATCTTAAGAACTTAAGCAATTTCAACTTCAGCTCCTGCTTCAGTCAATCTTGTTTTAATATCTTCAGAAGTAGCTTTATCTACACCTTCTTTGATTGGTTTTGGAGCGCCGTCAACCAATTCTTTCGCTTCTTTCAAACCTAAACCGGTAAGTTCTTTAACGATCTTAACGATACCCAGTTTGTTGGCGCCTGGTGCTTTCAGAATCACATCAAAAGATGTTTTTTCTTCCGCTGCGGCTGCTGCTCCACCTTCTGCCGGTGCTACTACGGCTGCTGCTGCAGGTTCGATACCGTATTCTGTTTTTAAGAATTCAGCTAATTCCTGAACTTCTTTTACTGTTAAGCCTACTAAATTTTCAGCTAGTGCTTTTACGTCTGCCATGATTTTGAGTTTAATTTTTTCCACCTTCTTTTCATTTTCTGATCCGGTGGAGGGTTTTAAAAAAATTGTTTGTTATTTAATGAAGCTGATTAGCCTATTAGCTAGTCTGCTAATGAAATACAATTATGCTTCCGGTGCTTTTTCCGCATCGTCACTTGCCGGTTTTGCTTCGTCTGCCTTCGGAGCTTCTGCTTTAGGAGCTTCTGCGTTCGGAGCTTCAGATGTTGCTGCCTTTGCTTCGGGCGCGGCTTCAGCTTTAGGCGCTTCTGCAGTTTCAGTTTTAGCTTCAGGAGCAGCTTCTGCTTTTGCCTCCGCTTCAGGAGCTTTAGCTTCTGCTTCTTCGGGCCTGTTTTGTAATGCGCCAATCACTCTTTGAATTGGAGACATCAACAATCCAATCACTTCACCGATCAATTCATTCTTAGTTTTGATCTTGGTAAGATTGATGAGTTGATTATCACCAACAAAAATATCTCCGTTTAAAAAAGCTGCTTTCAATTGCGGTTTCTCTCCATTTTGTTCTTTACGGAAACTGCTAATAATAACTGCAGGATCTTTTGGGCTTTCGCTGAACATCAACGCAGTTACTTTATGCAAAGAATCGTAAACGCCTGAATATTTTTCATTGTCAAGGCTTTCCAATGCTTTTTTAATCAGCGTGTTTTTTGCCACTTTCATTTCTACTTGCTTATCAAAGCAATGACGGCGAAGATTGGTAATCTGCGCTACTGAAAGACTTTCTGTATCGGTAATATAGAAATTAGAATACTGAGAAAATTTATTTTTCAGTGTTTCTATTACTTCTTGTTTTTCTTCTCTGTTCATGTTATTTGTTTTGTGCTGTGAATTGTGAATCACAATCCGAAGCAAATAATTTATTTAGTTCTGAACTGATTTTGTATCGATCATAATGCCCGGACTCATGGTGCTGGCCATACTGAGGCCTTTCAAATAAACACCTTTTGAAGTAGCAGGTTTTAACCTGATGATCGCATTGATCAATTCCTGGCTGTTGGCCGCAATTTTTTCAGGAGGAAAACTGACTCTTCCGATAGAAGCGTGAATAATACCAACTTTATCAACTTTGAAAGCGATTTTACCACCTTTTACATCATTTACCGCAGCCGCTACATCGTTAGTAACCGTACCGGTTTTAGGATTCGGCATCAGGTTTCTTGGACCTAATACTTTACCCAAACGACCGATTTTAGGCATTACAGATGGAGTCGCAATGATAACATCTACATCAGTCCAGCCGCCTTCGATTTTAGAAATGTATTCATCAAGACCCACGTAATCAGCCCCGGCTTCTTTAGCTGCTTCTTCTTTATCAGGAGTGCAAAGCACTAAAACAGTTTTAGTTTTACCTGTTCCGTGAGGCAGAGAAACTGTACCGCGAACTGCCTGGTCTGCTTTTTTAGGATCAACACCCAAACGGATGTGAAGGTCTACAGAACTGTCAAATTTGGTTGTATTTACTTCTTTTACCAGCGCAGAAGCTTCTTTTAATGAGTAAGCCTTATCCGCTTCAACTTTAGCGTTGGCTTCTTTTCGTTTTTTAGTAATCATTTTATGAAAGTTTTTCGCGAATCCCGATGACTATCGGGAGGAGCTCATTTACAATTTAATTTTCCCAGGGGGCGTTTCCTTCTACGGTTAAACCCATGCTGCGAGCTGTGCCTGCAACCATTTTCATGGCGCTGTCGAGGCTGAAAGCATTAAGATCCGCCATTTTATCTTTGGCGATTTCTTCTACCTGTGACCACGTTACTTTTCCCACTTTATTCCTGTTAGGTTCTTTACTACCTGACTTGATTTTAGCAGCGTCCATTAACTGAACAGCAGCGGGAGGGGTTTTAATAACGAAATCGAATGATTTGTCGCCATAAACTGTAATGAGAACGGGAAGAACTTTCCCTTGTTTGTCCTGGGTTCTGGCATTGAATTGTTTGCAGAACTCCATAATGTTGATTCCTTTGGAACCGAGTGCAGGGCCTATCGGCGGTGCAGGATTGGCTTGTCCTCCTTTGCATTGGAGCTTGACATAGCCTGTGATTTCTTTTGCCATTTTTTAAATTTTTGGTGTTAACGTTCTTCGACAAGCCTAAGAATGACATATTCCGGCGAGTTTCGAAACTCCCAACGAATGATTTCTATAAAGAACTTTTTTGGGAGTGCAAAAGTAGGTGAATTAAAACAAATAACAAATAAATAATTGGCGATAATCAACGTCTTTAACATTACCTATTCATCCGTTTTAATGAAACCAAGAATTTCCCTTTTTTGTTGGCTTACTGTTTTATGAAAAAATATTATTGCTGTTCAGCGGCCAAAACCAATCTTATCTCCCCGAAACATATATTTTCAGGCAAATTCCGTTTCAACGTGCTCAAACTTTCCTTGCCATGCGCTTTAATCGCTTCTACAACCAGTTTTTGTTTCTCAGCAGGAACCAAATCATCAATATTTATTTGTTTACTGGCAACAAATGCAACTAAATGGCCTTCAACCGTACCTGTCGACAAATTTCTTTCTTTGGCTATCTCCGCAATTGTTTTCCCTGCTTTAAACAGTTCGAAAGAAATGACATTTGTAGCCGTTTTCTTTTCAGCAGATTTTTCTTTTCGCTCTCTTTTCGGATTTTCTTCTTTGGCAGCCATATTGCTTTCAATATTGTTTCTGCGGCAATAATCCAAAACCAAATCAAGAATCTCACCACCATATTTTTCTGCTTTGGCTTTTCCAAATCCACTTAATTTCATCAAATCTTTTTTAGAAAATGGTAGATAAGTGGCAATTTCTTTTAAAGCATTTTGATTGGCTAGCATGTAGATCGGGATACGCGTTTCTTCTACTACTTTGTCGCGCCAACTTTTTAAAGAGTTATATAATTCCGGATTTGTCACCTCCGAAAAATCCTGCTTTTTGCCGCTTGCATAAGCCGAAACTTTGAGCCGTGGAAGCGAATATTTTAATTTGTGTTGTAAAAAAGAAGTAACAGAAAAAGCTTGGTTGCAATACTGCAGGTAATAATTTTGAAGATCAACCACCAACAATAACTGGTTCAAATATTCATTAATAATATTAGCAGTTTCCCGGTGTTCGCTTACCAAAGGGTGATTTAGAATAGCTTGTTGTAACGCCGAAAATTTTGGTACAAAATGATTCGCCGCGTCGTTGATCCTTTTTTGCAAAGGCTTATTCTTTTCAACAATTCCTTCTTCTTTCATGAGAGAACCTATATGTCGCAAAAAGTTTAAGCCCACTGCTCTGTCATCAGTAAACGAACTTTTAAGATCATTTATCCATTTGAGTGATTCAGGATTCAGTTTTTCTTTTTGTTCTTTAATTCTAAAATCCAAAACTTCCACCAGTCGATTGATCTCTTCAAATGAAAAAATTTCTTCCAATAGTTGTTGTGTAAATATTTGCCGCGCTCCTTCAAATCTTTCTGCCAATGAACCTTTTGGCGTAAGGGTTAGCTGGCCTTTGATCACATTTTCGTTACTGTAAATTGCCGCTGAGGGAATTTTAGATAAAAGCACAATTCCATCGAGGCTTGTACAACGGCTCAACGCCACATAAACTTGTCCGCTGCTGAAAGCTGCACCCGCATCGATCATAACCTTCTCAAACGTAAGTCCCTGGCTTTTATGAATCGTTATTGCCCAGGCAAGCCGTAATGGAAACTGCGTAAAGGTTCCCAAAGTTTCCTGGTCGAGTTTCCCATCGAGCCGGTTTAATGTATAGCGCGAATTTTCCCAGGTTTCCGGAGAAACGTAAATTTCTTCACCGTCACAATCAACCAGAATTTCTTCCTGCTGCAGCTTTTTGATTACCCCGATTTTACCATTGAAATATCTTTTTTCCGTATCGTTTTTCAAAAACATGACCTGCGCGCCTTCTTTGAGAAGCAAAGTCCCTTCTGCAGGATACATGCTTTCAGGAAAATCTCCTTCAATTTCTGCTTCATAAGAAAATGAGACAGATGATAACTTTTGCAGTTCCCTGTGATTGATTAAATCTGCCTGGTTATTATGAGAAGTAAGGGTAATATATTTTTCTTCAAATGAAGGACGAAAATCGGGAAAATACCTTTGGTGCAAGTCTTCAAAATCATCTGTGCCCATTTGATTGTTGCGCACTTTATTTAAAAGATAAACAAACGAATCTTCTTTTTGACGGTAGATCTTGTTCAGTTCCATCAGCATCGGCATTTGTTCTTTAATCACCACGCTGTCGAAAAAAAACGGCGAACTGTAATATTCCTGGAGAATGCTCCACTCCTGCCTTTGAGCCACCGGAGGCAATTGGTATAAATCGCCAATGCACAATAATTGTACGCCACCAAAAGGGAGTTCATGCCTTCTGCGAACCGAGCGCAGAATAGTGTCAATCGAATCAATCACATCACAGCGTACCATGCTGATTTCATCAATTACCAACAATTCCATTTTGCGCAAAAGATCCTGGCGTTGCTTGTTGAATTTCAGCTTTGCCAGCAATTCACTTTTGCTACCCGGGGTGGGTAAAAAAGGAGTAAAAGGCAATTGAAACAAACTGTGTAAAGTAACACCGCCGGCATTTATTGCGGCCACGCCTGTTGGCGCCGTGACTATAATATTTTTTGAACAGTTTTCTTTTAAATATTTAAGGAAAGTCGTTTTTCCTGTTCCCGCTTTTCCGGTAAGAAAAATATTTTCACTTGTTTCTGTCACAAAGCGATAAGCAAGGTCAAAAACAGGATTAAAATCGATATTTGGTTGCTCCATCAGTTTATTTGATCTTGATTTCTAAAAAGGAAAGCCACGGATTTTTTGCCACACTGCCAAAGTATACAAAATTCCATAAAATCCGTGGCAGGTGAACCTTAAGCATTGGTTTTAGCACCAATAAGTAACAATTCATTCACCACAACTTCTGTCCCATATCGCTTGTTACCATCTTTGTCTATGTAATTATTGTTCACCAGTTTTCCTTCAATCGCTACCTCACTGCCTTTTGATAAATATTTTTCGGCAATGTCAGCCACTTTACCCCAGGCTATCAAATTGTGCCATTGGGTTTCTACTATTTTCTCACCTTTGGCGTTGCGATAGGTTTCGTTGGTTGCGAGAGCAAACCTTACCAGTTTCTTTCCGCTTTCTGTGTTCTTTACTTCAGGAGCGTTTCCTAAATTTCCAATCAGTTGAACTTTGTTTTTTAATGCATTCATGACTTTGAGTTTTGTGTCCTTTTTCGGACGATTTTAAAATTGTTTTTATTTCAGCTGATGATGGTTTATTTCATCAACACCGCAAAGATGCATTTGGCCAAAAGCGTTATTCGGTTTTTATTCGTTTATAGTTGGATATAACCGTTTGTAAATGATTGTACGTACGAAATAAATAGTATCTTCCTTCATTAAACCAAACACTAAACAAGATGACAGCCACCGAAACTAACGTTTGCCTCAATTGTGACAAACCGCTGAAAGGCCGAACAGACAAGAAGTTCTGCGCTGATTACTGTCGCAATTCTTACAACAACCAATTAAAAGCTTCAAAAAATAATTTGGTAAGAAACATCAATAACGCACTCGGAAAAAACCGCAGAATTTTGGAAAGTTTTTTTAAACCTAAGGAAGACAAGGTTAATATTCATAAAGATAAACTGTTGGAAAAAGGATTTCAGTTTAAATACATCACCCACACTTACACTACCCAAAGAGGCCATGTTTATTTTTTCTGTTACGATCTTGGCTATATGCCGTTGGACAATGATTGGTATTTGTTGGTGAAAAGAAAAGAAGAAAAGCCTACCTGAGCAAAGTAAAAATCATTTAAATTTCTTCGTCCACTGTTAAAAATAAAAAAAGTAAAATGGACGTTTAAAAATCAAACACCAATCATGGTTTACGTTTACATTCCTTATGGTATTCTTGCTTTCGCAATAACCATTGTAATAATAAATAGTTTTAAAAAAGTTCGCGAAAACAGAAAAGCAAACCGGACGATCAGAAATAGCGAGAGATTTCGAAATACTATTGAAATTCTTCAAGCAAGAAAAGAAAAATCCTCACGAGACAACACAGAATAAAAATCCTCAAAATTTCTTCGTTTACTATCTCCCTTTACGCCGAATTTCTTCCCGCATTTATAATCCCAAATGAACAACGCATGGCCAACTTTTCGAATGTAGGTCTCAAAGGATCTTTCGCCTGTTCCTGTTCCATTTCACGGATCTTTATCATCGCATATTGTTGGATGGTAACCAACGGCAATATCATTTTTTCGCGCATATCAACCGAGAGCTGCTCTACAGGATAATCGGCCATTAGTTCGTTATGGCCGGTAAGTTTGAAGACGTACTTTTTGGTTCTTTCATACTCTTCGTAAATCATGTTCCAAATTTCACTGAACTTACTGTCTTTTGACAAATATTCCGTGAGAGGAAAATAACATTTTTTCATGCCCATCTCGCAGTTATCAATCAAAGTTTTGACGAACAAAGAACCAGTGTACAGCTTTTTGAGCCTGCCAAAATTCCCTTCCTGGTGCAATTTTTCAAGCGCAGTACCAAGGCCATAATAGGCTGTGACGTTCTGCTTTATCTGGCTCCATGAACCAACGAACGGAATGGCGCGCAGGTCATCAAGATTCATCTTTCCTTTTTTCCGTTTTGAAGGACGGCTACCGATGTTCGTTTCGCTGTACAATTTAAGCGGGCTCACCTGCACCAGGTAATCCATAAAATCAGGATGATTTTTTAACGCAGTGTACGATTGAAAACTTTGTTCTGCCAATTCATGCAACAAATCTTCTTCTTCCTTGTCAAGTTTAATGTGCCTGTCGGAAAAAATATCATTTGAAATACCTGCGTGCAGCAACTGTTCCATATTGTATTGTGCAGAATCAATCGTGCCAAAATTGGAACTTACTGTTTGGCCCTGGATAGTAAGTTGAATTTCTTTGTTGGAAATATTCTTTCCCATCGCCGCATAAAACTTATGTGTTTTTCCGCCACCCCTTGCCGGAGGGCCTCCTCGGCCGTCAAAGAATACAACGTCAATATTATATTTTCTTGCGACGGATGTAAGGTTTTCCTTTGCCTGGTAAATCGCCCAGTTGCCCATCAGGTAACCCCCATCCTTTGTGCCGTCAGAAAAACCGAGCATGATCGTTTGCTTGTCGCCACGGCGTTTCAAATGTTCCCGATATTCTTTGTTTTCAAGAAGTGTGGTTAAAATAGTTGAAGCATTTCGCAGGTCTTCGATCGTTTCTATCAAAGGAACGATATCTACATTCATTTTGTCCTTCTTCCATCCGCATGAAATAAACAAACCGTACACTTCAAGTACATTCAGTGCAGAGCCGGAATGGCTGATGATATAACGATTACACCCTTCTTCCCCATTGTATTTCTGAATCAGTTTGATCGCTTTTATACTTTCAAAAGTATCGTTGATAATTGGGTCGCCATAATCTCTTTCGGGAAGAACTTTAGCATTTTTTGTAAGGAATTCGATCTTTTTTTCATCACTCATTTTTGCATAATCAGAAGGGAAAAAATTATCGGAAGCAGCCATGGCGGCAAATACTTTCTTATGAATAGAACTGTCCTGCCTTATATCGAGCGAAGCGAAATACAAACCAAAAATATGCACCTTGTTAATAAGATCATCAATAAGATAACAGAACAAACCGTTGTGCCTGTAAATTAAAATCTCGCGTACATCATTCAAAATTTTCAGAATATCTTTCTTACTGATATCTGTTCTGTTGCCGGGAATAAAAATATTATTATACAATTGCTTTTCAAGGTCAAGCAAAAGAACATCAACACCTTTAAAAGTAAGTCTGCGCCGCAACCTGCGAATTTCAAGATAATAACATTTGATGATCGCGCCGCGCAAAGCATCAGCAACTTTCAAAGTTGTATCTGTGCTTA
>Ga0157371_10003881_pt1 | contig 13326 bp, 14 predicted proteins | sample C45metaG_FD_113462 | JGI IMG/M metagenome (GOLD analysis project Ga0157371, IMG submission 113462) | Corn rhizosphere microbial communities from Kellogg Biological Station, Michigan, USA - C4-5 metaG | ecosystem: Host-associated > Plants > Roots > Rhizosphere > Soil | place: USA: Michigan... | reverse complement strand
ACTGGCCTGGTGCTTCGCTCGCTGGCAATCAACGGATCTGCCCCTAGCTTCCTGGCCAAGATGAACCGTCAAGGTGTTCCGTTCGCTGGCATCATGCTGACGACCGTTGCTTCACTAATTGGTGTCGTACTTAACGCCATTGTTCCGGGTGAAGCCTTTGAAATCGCGCTGACACTCACTGCCGTTATGTTGATCGGTTCGTGGTCAACAATCGTCCTGTGTCAGTTGAAGCTCTTCAAATACTCCCAGCAAGGTGATCTGGAGCGTCCGGGGTTTCGAATGCCGTTTGCGCCTTACAGTGGTTACGCGACTTTGGGGTTCTTCGGTTTGGTTCTGGTTCTTATCGCATTCGATTATCCCGTAGGTACGTACTCGATTGCTTCGCTGCCGTTTTATGCCGCCGTCCTTGTTGTTGGTTGGTACATGGTTCGTGGCCGCGTTCGTGCAATTGAGAGTGGTGAATTAGTCTTTGACGAAAATCAAGAATTGGTCCGAGCAGATCAGACCAATCGTCCTTCTTTCATTCACCTTCAGAATCAATGACACCAAACAAAAAAATAACTTTGGAGGAAATAGACATGCGTCCTGACAAAAAGAATCTGTCCACACTTTCGGTGGCTACGCTGGCAGTTCATGGTGGGAATGTCATCGACACCACTACTGGTGCTATTCGCACGCCGCTGGTGATGGCCAACTCTTATCTGCTGCCAGATGATCCCTCGACGATGGACTGGTCCAGCCCTGATGGCCTCGTGTACACACGAAACCAGGGGCATAACCAGGTATGCCTAGAGAAGAAACTTGCTGCGCTTGAAGGTTGTGAGGCAGCAGCTGTATTTGCTACCGGTGTAGCTGCTTTGCATTCGATATTTTTCGCCTTTTTGAAAAGTGGCGACCACGTTATTGTCAGTGACGTCACCTACGAGGCCGTATGGCGACTGTTCGCGGAGCTTCTGCCGGAGCGCTATGGCATTGAAGCCTCGTTTGTGGATATGGGTGACTTGGAGGCTGTTCGGAGAGCAATCCGCCCTAATACCAAACTTTTTCATACTGAGACAATTGCCAACCCAACTACCAAAGTTGCGGATATTGCTGCGTTGGCCGAGATTGCTCATGCGCACGGTGCACTGATTTCTGTTGATGCAACCTTCACCCCACCTCCGTTCTTTCATGCCAGCCAACATGGGGTGGACCTTGTTGTCCACTCCCTGACCAAGTACATCAATGGCCATGGCGATTCCATGGGTGGAGCGGTTCTGGGTTCCACTCAGATGATCACTACAATCAAGCACGATGCTCTTGTTGATCTCGGCGCGACCATCTCTCCGTTCAATGCCTGGTTGATAATGCGTGGTTCTGTGACGTTGCCTCTGCGTCTGCAACAGCATCTCAGATCTGCTGAAAAATTGGCTGCATTTCTCGATGCAGATGATCGTGTAGCTTTCGTCTACTACCCAGGGCTTCCATCCCACCCACAACATGAACTCGCTCGTCGGCAGTTCGCAGGGCGCGGCTATGGGGCGATGATGGCTTTTGCAGTAAAAGGGAATCCGGACACTCAAAATCGGTTTGTTTCAAACCTGCGCATCATCACTTCTGCAGTTTCCCTAGGTCACGATGAGACCCTTATTGTTCACGTGGGTGCAGAAGGCCGAGGTGGTTTTGACAAATATCCTGAAGAGTTCCGTGCATACGGTCATCTCCGTCTTTCGGTTGGACTCGAAGATCCCGATGATTTGATCAAAGATATTTCCTCTGCGTTGGACGAGACATTCAAGTGATTTAAGAACTTAAAGGCTCGTGACAACTTTAGCTTTGGATGTACGATTTTGCTAAATATATGGTCTGGTTGGTAACCCTCCTTTGCCCTCGTACCAGCGGGGGCTTTTTTACTGGGTCCTATCAATGGTTCCAGGTTTACAAGGGCTAAAGCTCCAGATCATATTAGGTTTTGTCCGTCGGAGTTGTGGCGGATCTTTCAATGGAGGCAAATCATGGCTTGGATATGTTTAATTTTTGCAGGGATACTTGAAGTTGTTTGGGCTTTCTCCATGAAGCAATCTGAGGGTATGACCAAGCTTGCGCCGACTGTTGTTACCTTGGTAATGGTAATGGCAAGTTTTGCTCTCCTATCATTTTCCATGAAAAGTCTACCACTTGGTACTGCCTATACAATTTGGACTGGCATTGGTGCTGTTGGCGCGTTTGCAGTGGGGATCATCATTCTAGGCGAACCTGCGAGCCTTATGCGAGTTGTCGCAGCTGTCTTAATTGTCAGCGGTCTTGTAATGATGAAGCTGGCTTCAGCTTGATTTTTTCTGTTTCGGTTAGAAAATAAATTATAAGGGTTGGAGTGACGCCTCAGCTTTTCCTGAGGGATTTCATGCGCTAATTTTTTGTTTACCTTTGCAAAACAGGTGTTCAGTCAAGCAGATTGCTCTCTGTTACGAGCGGTTTGCTCATAATATTGATCTGTTTGCCATATTTGGATGAGGGAGCCATCGGCGTACTATCAGTGTCCAGTACAAGGACATGAGGTCTTGATTATGAGTGAGTATAAAATTACTTCGGAGGTGTATAGCTAAATTTCTATTGCCGTTGATTGAGTAACGCTTGTCGCAGCTCTTAAATGGGCGTGCAGTAATGCAGCTATTACGGGGGGCTTATATCCGAAATGTAGTTGCCAAAAGAAGAATCGTTAAAGTCGTCAAATCGTTAACTGCCCTTAATCAAACTACAACATCTAGGGATTCTCATATGATTTCGCTTCGAAAGCTCTTCGTGTTAGCACTTTTCCCACTTTGCGCGAATGTCGCGCTGGCCAAGGAATACAAAGAACTGCGTTTTGGCGTTGATGCCTCTTACGCACCATTCGAGTCTAAAGCGGCAGATGGTAGTCTTACGGGGTTTGATATCGATCTGGGTAATGCAATCTGTGCCAAATTGAAGGTCAAGTGTACATGGGTCGAGAGCGATTTCGACGGTACGATTCCCGGCCTGAAGGCCAACAAGTTCGATGGCATTCTCTCTTCCATGACGGTGACCCCCGCCCGCGAGAAAGTCATCGACTTCTCAAATGAGCTGTTCTCTGGCGCCACCTCTTACGTGTTCAAGAAAAATTCTGGTCTGAACGAAGAGGTTACTTCCCTTAAGGGCAAGACCGTAGGCTATTTGCAAGGAAGTATCCAGGAAGCCTATGCCAAAGCTGTTCTGGATAAGGCGGGTGTCAAAACTCAGGCCTATCAGAACCAGGATCAGGTTTATTACGACCTGGTTTCCGGTCGCCTCGATGCGGCGATCCAGGACATGCTGCAAGCTCAGCTGGGTTTTTTGAATTCCCCCCAAGGCACTGGTTATGAAGTCAGCAAGCCTGTTGACAGCGAGTTACTGCCAGCCAAAACAGCTATTGGTATCTCTAAAGGTAACAAAGACCTCAAGGCCTTTTTGGATAAGGGCATCCAAGCGTTACACGATGACGGTACCTATGACTTAATCCAGAAAAAACACTTCGGTGATCTGAATCTCTACAGCGGCAAGTAAGGCCCAGGTGCCCGTCCTTGGGGCGGGCGCTTTATTATCGCGATAGGTTCCTGAATTATGTTCGAAGTACTGTTGCAGGCCCTCGGGCTCTCCACATACAGCATGAAAGGGTTCGGTCCTCTGTTGCTGGAGGGCGCCTGGATGACCGTCAAGTTGTCAATACTCTCGCTGCTGTTGAGCGTGCTGCTTGGTCTTATCGGGGCCAGTGCCAAACTTTCCAGTGTCAAACTCCTGCGAATCCCAGCACAGCTCTACACTACCCTGATTCGCGGGGTGCCGGATCTAGTGCTGATGCTACTGATCTTTTACAGCCTGCAAACCTGGTTGACCGGGATCACGCAGGCACTGGATTGGGAATACATAGAGATCAATCCGTTTGTTGCCGGGATCATCACGCTAGGGTTTATCTACGGGGCCTATTTCACTGAGACCTTTCGCGGGGCGATGCTAGCTGTGCCCCGTGGACAGGTGGAAGCGGCCACCGCTTATGGCTTAAGTCGCATTCAGCGCTTTCGCTTTGTGGTCTTCCCGCAAATGATGCGTTTTGCTTTACCGGGTATTGGCAATAACTGGATGGTCATCCTCAAAGCCACTGCACTGGTGTCGATCATAGGCCTTGCTGACTTGGTAAAGGCAGCCCAGGACGCTGGTAAAAGCACCTATCAATTGTTCTATTTTCTGGTCTTGGCAGCGCTTATTTATTTGGTAATTACCAGTACTTCAAACTATGTCCTGCGTTGGTTGGAGCGGCGTTATGCGGCAGGTTCCCGGGAGGCTGTACGATGATCGAACTCTTGCAAGATTACTGGAAGCCTTTTCTCTATAGCGACGGCCACCAGATCACGGGGCTGGCCATGACCTTGTGGTTGCTCAGTGCCTCAATCTTCATCGGCTTTTTGGTGTCGGTCGCGTTGTCCATTGCCCGGGTTTCATCCAGGTGTTACCTGCGCTGGCCCGTACAGTTCTACACCTACCTGTTTCGGGGAACGCCGCTCTATATCCAGTTGCTGATCTGCTACACCGGGATCTACAGCCTGGCTGCAGTTCGTGCACAACCGGTGCTCGATGCATTCTTTCGTGACGCGATGAACTGCACCATCCTTGCGTTTGCGCTGAACACCTGCGCTTACACCACGGAGATTTTCGCCGGAGCAATTCGCAACATGGCCCATGGCGAAGTCGAAGCTGCGAAGGCCTATGGCCTGACGGGTTGGAAGCTCTATGCCTACGTGATCATGCCATCGGCGCTACGTCGCTCGTTGCCGTACTACAGCAACGAAGTAATTCTGATGCTGCATTCGACCACCGTGGCCTTCACTGCAACCGTCCCGGACATTCTGAAAGTTGCTCGCGACGCCAACTCGGCGACCTTTCTGACCTTTCAATCGTTCGGTGTTACCGCGCTGATTTACCTGATGGTCACCTTTGCGCTTGTAGGTCTGTTTCGTATCGCCGAGCGCCGTTGGCTGGCTTTCCTTGGTCCGGTTCATTAGGGCTTGGTACTCCATATGGCCGCTCATTAGGCCTCGGGCTTTGTCGCCGGCTGTCACAGCTGCACAGCGACGCCACATTTTCCCTTAGAGGATGATTGCGCACATGTACAAATTGACTGTTGAAGAACTGCACAAGAGTTACGGTAACCACGAAGTACTCAAGGGCGTATCTCTGAAAGCCAAAACCGGTGATGTGATCAGTTTGATCGGCGCCAGTGGGTCAGGCAAAAGTACCTTCCTGCGCTGCATCAACTTTCTCGAAACACCCAATGACGGAGCCATGAGCCTGGACGGCAAGCAGATTCGCATGGTCAAAAACCATCAAGGCATGCAGGTGGCCGATGCCGCTGAGTTGCAAAGGCTGCGCACCCGTCTAGCCATGGTCTTCCAGCACTTCAATCTGTGGGGCCACATGACCGTTCTGGAAAACATCACCATGGCCCCGCGCCGGGTGCTGGGTGTCAGCAAAAAAGATGCCGAAGATCGTGCTCGACGTTATCTGGACAAGGTGGGGCTGCCAGCGCGTGTTGCGGAGCAGTTTCCAGCATTTCTCTCTGGCGGTCAGCAACAGCGAGTGGCGATTGCACGAGCGTTAGCGATGGAACCGGAAGTTCTGCTGTTCGACGAACCGACGTCGGCGCTGGATCCGGAACTGGTGGGCGAAGTACTAAAGGTGATTCAGGGCCTGGCCGAAGAAGGACGGACCATGATCATGGTAACCCACGAAATGAGCTTTGCCCGTAAGGTGTCGAGCCAGTTACTGTTTCTGCATCAAGGCCGAGTCGAGGAGCAGGGTGGGGCAGAGATTCTGGATAATCCGCGCAGCGAGCGCCTTCAACAATTTCTGTCTAATGGGTTGAAGTGAATAGAACTCACAATGAACAGCAAGGAAAAAACGCCCGACTCTTCACGAACATTGGGGCGTATTGATGAGGCAATCATTGACGTATTGCGCCATAACGGGCGCATCACGTACCAGGAACTAGCAACGCTTGTACACCTGACCGCAAGCCCTTGCCAGCAACGCGTACGCAAGTTGGAGAGGCTAGGGGTGATTCGCGGTTACGGTGCGTTCATCGATGTGCAAAAGGTCTCACCGGGATTGTCACTACAGGTATTAGTCGCTATATCGAGCCAGAATCGGCGCACTGCACAAAAAGCCTTCGAAGCATGTGTAGATAACTGTCCTCAGGTCTTGGAATGCCATCTTATCAGTGGTCCGTTCGACTACAGCCTGCGTATGCGCTGTAAAGATATGAAGCGCTATCGTGCGCTTACGGAAGTTTGGTTGGAGAATGAGTACCTGTGTATCGACAAACTGGTTGCCTATCCTGAATTGTCTATTGTTAAGCATTCGTCCACACACCACGACTAGCGGTGCAGTGTAAAAGATACGGGCTACGCATGAGATGAGGTGGCGCAGGTCTTAAAGACTGCCGTTGGAGTTAAATAATAAAAACAGAAATTTTTAATCTCGGGTAAATTTCCAATGACTGTCCACTTAAGGTTCAGCCACAAAGTTCTGCTCGCCGCATCGCTCGTAGTCATTGCAGCATTCTCATTATTCACACTGTACAACGATTATTTTCAGCGCGACGCTATACGTACAAACCTCGAAAGCCACCTTGAGGGGATGAGCAAAATTGCTGCAAGCAATGTCCAGGCTTGGTTGTCTGGACGTGTTCTGCTGATAGACACCATCGCTCAGACTGTTGCCAGCGACAATACGCCGGACAGTGTGGTGCGCCTACTGGAACAGAAGACGCTGCTTTCAACATTTAACTTCACCTATCTTGGGGGTATCGACGGCAGCTTTGCGATGCGACCAAAAGACGAATTGCCTGCCGATTATGACCCGCGTACACGGCCTTGGTACAAGGATGCGATGGCCGCTGGGGGTACGACTTTGACTGAGCCGTACCTGGATGTATCCACTGGCCAGTTGATGATGACCATCGCTACTCCGGTTAACCATGGAAACCAACCTCTCGGTGTGGTCGGTGGTGACCTGACCTTGGATACCCTGGCGAAAATTGTCAGTTCGCTCGATCTGGGGGGCATCGGTTATGCCTTCTTGGTCAGTGCCGACGGCAAGATACTTGCCCACCCGGATAAAGACCTGGTGATGAAAAACCTTGTCGATATCTATCCGCAAGACACGCCCACTATCAGCACCCATTTCAGTGAGACCGAGCAGGCGGGTGTTCCTTATATTCTGATGTTCTCGCCGGTCAAGGGGCTGCCCTCGGTCAACTGGTATATCGGTTTGTCCATCGACAAGAAAAAAGCCTACCAGGCGTTAGGCGATTTCCGCGCTTCAGCTATTTTCGCCACTCTGATTGCCGTGCTAATCACGTTGCTTCTACTGGGCATGCTAATCCGCGTATTGATGCAACCTCTGAGGTTAATGGGTAAAGCCATGCGCGATATAGCCCAGGGGGAGGGGGACCTGACCCGGCGTTTGGCCGTGCATTCTCAAGATGAGTTTGGAGAATTGGCCTGCGACTTCAACCTTTTCGTGGAGCGAATCCAACATTCAATACGCGAAGTCTCATCAGCGACCGAACAAGTCAACGAAGTGGCAAAGCGAGTGATGCTTGCCTCCAGCTCATCCATAGCAAACTCCGACGAACAGGCCAATCGCACCAACAGCATTGCAGCAGCGATCAACGAGCTGGGAGCAGCCGCTCAGGAAATCGCGTGTAATGCCGGTGATGCCTCACTTCAGGCGTCAGATGCACGGCTTCAAGCTGAGGGTGGCCGGCAAGTGGTAGCTCAGACGATCAACGCCATGAACGAGTTGTCAGGAAAAATTCGTGCATCTTGCAGCAACATAGAGACGCTGAATGGTAAGACGGTGAGCATTGGTCGGATCCTTGAAGTGATCAAGGGCATTTCCGAACAGACCAACCTACTAGCGCTCAATGCCGCTATCGAGGCTGCACGGGCGGGCGAGGCAGGTCGCGGTTTCGCTGTGGTGGCGGATGAAGTACGCAGTCTTGCCTACCGCACTCAGACATCGGCACAAGAAATTCATACGATGATTGAGGAGCTTCAGGTCGGCGCTCGTGAGGCGGTTTGCACTATGAGCGAAAGCGAGCGCTATAGCCATGAAGGTGTGGTTATCGCCAACCAGGCTGGCGAGCGACTAGGGGGCGTTACTCAGCGTATTGGCGAAATTGATGGCATAAATCAGTCTGTAGCCACTGCTACTGAAGAGCAGACCGCTGTAATCGACTCGCTGAATATGGACATCACCGAGATCAAATCCCTCAACCAGGAAGGCGTGGAGAATCTCCAGGCCACCTTGCTCGCCTGTGATGACCTTGAGCAACAAGCCAGCCGACTCAAGCATCTGGTGGATAGCTTCCGTACTTAAGTTGAATGCATCGAACGCTGCTGATTATTAATAGTTTTTTCTGCTCAGTGGGACCCTGAGTTCTTGATACTGAGGGCCCATTGAGCAAACTGAATTGCATCGCGTTTCGGATGTATCTCCTTGCCTTAAACGAGGCCAACTCGAGGAGCTATGAGCAAATCGAGCTACTTCGAGGCATTAAAATTCAATCACTCGATCAACAATATCCGACCTCTGCGGGACCCGGGTTAACGATGGAACGAACTACACATGATGCATGCCGCCTTGCTCAACCGGGGGATTCACCTACAAGCATTGTTCCTCGCAGGCCTGGGCGGAAACGAAAAGCCTATCTCACGTTTTTGTCGGAGCTAAGTGTTCATGCGCGTGGATTTCTGCGTAATCGACTTCAGCGTCAACCAAGTGAAATCGAGGACTTGCTGCAAGAAATATTATTGGCCATGTATAGCAGGCGCGAAACTTACCTCCCAGATCAACCAGCGACGGCGTGGGTATTTGCCACTGCGCGCTACAAACTCGCTCGAGGTGGGCGCGTCATGATGCGTTTCACGACTCGCTAGACAATACAGCTGCCTGCCTGTGATTGAGCAGAGTTTGCAGCACTTAACGTTGATGAGCTTTATATCCTCACACTTTGCAGGCGAGCCTCCCTTACATGAAACAGGTGAAGTCCATGACCGTTCGACCCATGCTGCCGGGTATCCGTGCCATTGAAGCTGAAATGATTGAGTTGCGCCGTCAGCTTCATGCTTATCCGGAGCTCAGCCTTAAGGAGTTCAAAACCTCAGATCTGGTTGCTGCCAAGCTCGAGTCGTGGGGGTTTGAGGTGCATCGTGGCTTTGGGGGGACTGGTGTTGTAGGGCGTTTGCAGCAAGGTTGTGGAGGTAAGGTCATTGGTATTCGGGCAGATATGGATGCGCTGCCGATTCAGGAGCAGACCGGATTGCCGTATGCGAGCCAGCATCCAGGCGCCATGCATGCCTGTGGTCATGACGGCCATACTGCAATGCTGCTGGCTGCCGCGCAGCACCTAGCCAACAGCCGGCAGTTCGACGGTACGCTGGTGGTCATCTTTCAGCCCGCCGAAGAAAGCGATGGGGGTGCGCAGAAAATGCTGGATGATGGTCTCCTGGAGCGATTTCCCTGTAATGCGTTGTTCGGTATGCACAACATGCCTGGGTTGCCAGTAGGGAAGTTGGGTTTTCGGGCCGGGCCGTTCATGGCATCCACCGATACTGTTGAAATTCGAATTGATGGTACGGGCGGGCATGGCGGAATGCCACATAAAGCCATTGACCCCATACTTACTGGAGGGGCAATTGTCATGGCGCTGCAGAGTATTGTGTCGCGCAATACGGATCCTCTGGAGACGGCGGTGATCACTGTGGGCTCCTTTCACTCTGGTGAGGCGCCCAATGTCATTCCGGGGCATGCAGTACTTCAATTATGTGTTCGCGCCTTGAAGCCTAACGTTCGTGCCGACCTTCTCAAGCGGATTGTCCAGGTTGCCCAAGCTCAGGCGCTTAGCTTCGGCGCCAGTGTCAGTGTGGAGGTTGATAGGGAAGAATCATTGCCACCCTTGATCAATGATCCTCAGCTTACTGCGTTTGCCCGACAGGTCGCTGTTGATTGGTTGGGTGAAGAGGGGGTTATTCAAGACATAGCACCTATTGCTGCCAGTGAAGATTTTGCAGTGATGCTTGAGCATTGTCCTGGCAGCTATCTCTTTATCGGTAATGGTGATGGGGAAGGGGGGGGCATGGTGCATAACCCTGGGTACGACTTCAACGATGACTGCCTGGGGACGGGGGCTAGTTACTGGGTTCGGTTAGTTGAACAGTTTCTGGTTTGAGCTGGTTGAGATCGGGTGCAGTACTTACCCGATCCAGTAGCATTTGTGAGTGAGAGACAGGAGCAGCACAGTCATCAGCGCAATGATTGCGGCACTAGTGAAAACCAGGGATTGCCTCCCCGGCAGGCCCCCCATGAATAAAGAAAGTAACTGTCCGGAAAAATCGCAATTGAATAGTACGCAAGGTTACGTTCCATCTGAAGTACGTCACTCTGCTCAACGGTCATGTGGTTGTCGGTCCAGGCCAGGAACGTTGAAGTGCTTCATTCAAAAAGCGTGTGAAGGCTTGCACCCGAGCGGTATGTCTCAGGTCCTGATGGGTGAGGACCCAAAGTCCCGTTTTGAGGGCGTTGAGTCCTTTGAACGGGACCCGCTCTAGCCCGGGGGTTGAATCTCCCAAATAACAGGGAAGTGCGGCTATTCCCAAGCCCCCCAGCGCTGCTTGCCTAAGGGTGACCAAAGAGTCGGCCTTGAAAACAATGGACGTTGCAGGAACGCTGGCACGCAGCCATTTTGCAATATCCATTTGACCAAGTGCGAGATCCGGGGCGAGCCATCGATTGAAGTGCGCTGGATCAACGCTCCCATGACGCTGAGAAAATCCCCTGGCAGCGTAAACGGCAAACCCGACATCGGCGATACGCCTACCGATCAATGCGTCGGGAGGACTGTCACTGGTTCGTATTGCTACATCTGCATGCCGTTGGGCCAGATCGCTGATGAAATTGCCGGTGGTGACTTCAAGTGATATCTCGGGATGGAGTTCACTGAACCCTCCAAGTGCCTTCGGTAAAATGGATGCCATTAAAGTATCGCAGGTGGTAATGCGGAGTATGCCCTCTAATCGCAGATCCTTGCCTTCGAGTTTGCGAGACAGTTCGCTGACGGCGATATTCATGATTTGTGCTGTCTGCAGTAATTCTTCTCCGGCGTCAGTCATTGTGTAGCCGGTCGAGAGGCGATCAAATAGTCGAAATGCATGAAGTTTTTCGAACGCATTGATACGCCGCAGTACGGTGGTGTGATTAAGGTGAAGTGCGCGTCCGGCAGCGGCAAAAGACTTGTGTTCGGCAACGGCAAGTATCAGGCGCAGATCGTCCCAGTCCCAAGTGTGCATATATACAGTGCGTAATAGCTAAATTGCAGATTGTAGGGTTGCGGATTACTCGCAACAATATATTCGGAAGGCAGTGCAATGTGCGCTGTCAGTGTTATTTTGGAACTTGTATGGACGATTTTAAAGGTGTCTCCTATGGTGTTTTATTGCTTCGCCTGACAGCTGGTATTGCGTTGCTGGCGCACTCTCTATATTTAAAGGTTTTCGTTTTTACAATGTCAGGTACTTCAAGTTTTTTTGAGTCGATTGGCTTGCCGGGTGTGTTGGCGTGGCTGGTTCTCGGAGTTGAGGTCATCACGGGTGCAATGCTGGTGCTGGGCTTTAAAACTCGCTATGCGGCCTTGGCGGCCATTCCTGTTTTATTGGGTGCCACCTGGGTGCACTCGGGTAATGGCTGGCTGTTCAGCAGTACCGGCGGGGGCTGGGAGTACCCGGCATTCTGGACGGCGGTGCTGATTGCTATCGCGCTGTGTGGCGATGGTGCTTATGCCCTAACGCCGCAGCGTGCATCGGATAAAAATGCCGCCAGCTGAAAGACGGAACAGACACCCTGAAAAAACCATGACCGCTGCCCAGGCCGAAGCTTCGTTGCCAACTGAACTCTGGTGCGGTTTTTGGCCAACTGGCGGATCAGTGTAACTCTGCAATGAAAAGCCATCCTGATGAGGTGGCTTTTCATTACACGCTACAGTATTCGAATGTTTGAGGTGCCCCACATGGTGTAAACATCGGCGAGCAGTGCACCGTTATTGATGTCTTCCAATTCATATTGTGTAATCTCGGCATCGCCTTGTTTGCCATAGAGCGTTACGGTATCGCCGGGCTTGACGTTTTTTATGTCGGTCACATCTACCATAACTGTGTTCATCGAGATTTTTCCGACTGTGGGCACTTTCACGCCATTGATGACGACAAAGGACTTGTTGGTAAACACTCGGCGGTAGCCATCTGAGTAACCTACTGGGATGTTGGCGAGCCTAGAGTCTCGAGTCAGTGTGAGGGTGCGGTCATAACCCACTGTGTTTCCGGCAGGATAGGTGTTGACCGCAGCAACCTTGCTTTTAAGTGACATAACGCGTTTCAGCTCGGCGCGGCCGATCAAATCGCCGTAAAGTGCTCCGCCCACGCGCACCATGTCCAAATGGGTTGCCGGGACGTCAAGCGTTGCGAACGAGTTGGCACAATGAACGGTGATTTCGTCACGGTTCAAGTGGGCTGTCTTGATGATCCAGTCCTGCTCCGACATGAACTTGTCATAGGTCTGCATGACGAAGTCTTTATCCTCGACGGCGAAGTGCGTCATGATCCCGGTGACCTTCATCCCTTCATTGAGGTGATTTCCAGTACGTCCTTTTTTGCGGGGGCAGTTGGTATCGTGTTATTCACTCAATGCTACACCGTCAACTCAAGGGTGCCAGTTGGCAAATAGCTTGTTGCATTGAGCGTTTTGCTTGTTGTAGCAAGCTAACTCGTGCAGTTTGTTCTGAAGTTAGTGTCTTTGCTGTTTCTTCCAGGTGGGCGGTGCGGTGTGGGAGCAGTTCGTGAGGGGGGAGGTAAGTGATGAAGCACCTACTGTGGGTTGCTTGTTGTCGCTGACCGAAAACTGATCCGGGTGTTCAACTGCTTCTGCTCAATTTCCAGGCAGGAGAACACGGGGGGGGGCAGCATGGAAATGATGGGAAAAAATCGGCGGATGATGCTGGACTCGACCTCCTCCATTCGCCGCTGGACTGGACTTAATCAAGATAGCGCGAATTAGGCGAATTGGGAGCCCGCCGGCACCCATATTCGCGATGGGTGAACTCAGTGCAGAATCTGACTGAGGAACAGCTTGGTACGATCATTCTGCGGATTGTCGAAGAAGTCGTTCGGCGCAGCCTGTTCAACGATTTCGCCCTTGTCCATAAAGATCACGCGGTTAGCCACGGTGCGGGCGAAGCCCATT
>Ga0157371_10003878_pt1 | contig 13328 bp, 10 predicted proteins | sample C45metaG_FD_113462 | JGI IMG/M metagenome (GOLD analysis project Ga0157371, IMG submission 113462) | Corn rhizosphere microbial communities from Kellogg Biological Station, Michigan, USA - C4-5 metaG | ecosystem: Host-associated > Plants > Roots > Rhizosphere > Soil | place: USA: Michigan... | reverse complement strand
GCCAAACCGCATGGGCGATGATCTGCGGCGGAAAGCGGTGGTTCTTGTAACTGATCGTCGTCGAGCTCATCCCGCCCAATTATCCGCCAACCGTTAAGCCGCAGACAACGTGACATCGCCCCTTGCCGCACTTACAAGAACCGCAAGAGCGGTCATGCGCCGATCGCAATAATCGGTCTATTATTTGCATTTCCCATGATGGCAATTCTTCCGTTACTGTCCTCAAAGAACATATTCTGCTGGCCTTGGAGTGGCTGAGCAGTTGGGAGGAAAACATGACATTTATGCATAGGGCAGCATCACTTAGCGTGATGTCGATCTCGCTCGCCTATACTTTCTGTTCACCTGCAAACGCGGTCGAGAAAGATGCGTCTGCATTGTGCTCCGCGTTGGAGAAAGCAGATATTTCGGCATCCAAAATAACGCTTCCGACCAAAGGCGCAAAGGTAATGTCCGCCACGCTGATCAGGGCTTCTGATCTCTCCAGTCAAAACGGCGAATATTGCAAAATCATTGGAGAGACGAACCCGGTTGATTCCAATGGACCTAAGATCGTCTGGCAGGTCAATCTCCCAACCGCTTGGAACGGCAAGCTCCTGCAATATGGCGGCGGTGGCTACAATGGAAGCCTGCCACCAACCACGGACAAGACAACACTTGGCCTCGATGTCGCGCCCACTCCGCTGGCGCAAGGGTATGTCACATTCGGAAGCGATTCAGGACATCAGGCACCCAATGCGGATGATGCTTCATTTGCCAAAAATGACGAGGCGATGCTGAATTACGGATATATGCATATCAAAAAAACCCTCGATGTTGCCAAGGTTCTTGTCGAGGAACGATACCGTAAGCGAATATCGAGAGTATATTTCCAAGGTGGCTCTACAGGTGGTCGCGAGGGGTTGACGGCGGCATCCCGCTGGCCAGAAGCCTATGATGGTATTCTCACGAATTATCCTACGGCCAATTTCGTTGGCCTCAGACTATGGGGCGCAGGCCTTGCACGCGCGGTCTATGATAATAATTCAGCCGGATGGATTCCACCGAAGCTGGTAGAGACGATTTCAAAAGAGGCCTTAAAGTCTTGCGATGGGCTGGATGGTGTGGAAGACGGCCTGATCAGCAACATGCAAGCATGCCGGGCTCAATCAAAAGTCATGGTCGAGCGCCTCTCCTGCAAAGGTGACACAACTGGAAATCCCGAAGACTGCCTCACGAAAACGCAGATCGACCGTACGCTGAATATTTATCACGAAGGCTACTCGCTGCCCTACAAGCTGGCGAACGGCATCGATACCTATCCCGGCTATAACAGCCTGGAAGGCATTATGATGCAACTGGGGTCGGAGCCTGAAATCCGTAATCCTCCAGTGTCCGGCCCGAATGCCCATCACTCCAGCCGCTCGTTCGAATTTCTGCAAAATTTCGTTTCGCGTGACCAGCCGCTCGATCTCTTGTCTTTCGAAATTCGCGAGCCGGGCAAGCTCAAGGAAAGGATCGTCGAACTTTCGAATATTATCGGCGCAACACGTACCGACTGGTCCGCGTTCAGCGCCCGTGGTGGCAAAATCATTTGGCTTCAGGGCGATGACGATCCGAGCGTAAGTCCCCTCGGCAATGCAAAACTATTCGAGTCGATCGTAGCAAAGATGGGCAAGGAAAAAGTCAACGAATTCATGCGCTTCTACCTTGTTCCCGGCCTTGCCCACGGAGGCGGTCGCTTCTCACCAACCTGGGACAATCTGACGGCTTTGGACAATTGGGTGGAAAACGACGTTCCGCCTGTGCGTCCAATCGTTATGGACGCCACCAAATCCTCCACGAAGGGGCGCACCCGACCGCTCTGCGAATATCCGTCATGGCCGAAATACAAAGGTGATGGCGACATTGCGATGGCGTCCAGCTTCACTTGCGCAACCAACTGACAATCAATTAATGCCCTGCGGGAGGATATCAATGGCCTTTGGTCCCAAACTATCGAGACGCTCTGTTCTTGCAGGGTCGGCAGTCTCTACTTTCACCGCTGTCGGCCTGATCAAACAGACGGCATCTGCAGCAGATCCAATCTCATGTGCTGGTCCTGCGTCGGACAAACCATGGACGACCGTCAAGGACGTTGCATCGGCTGGTTGGTCGCGAGAGAAACTTGCGCAGATGGAGGCGGAACTCTACCCGCTACCCACCACATCGATGATGGTCTTGCAGGGCGGTGAGATCGTCTATTGTTACGGGAATATTTCCGATGTCAGCTACCTTGCATCAGCCAGAAAAAGCGTCTTGTCGATGCTGTTCGGACGTTATGTGGCCGAGGGCAAGATCGACCTGAACATGACGATAGGAGATGTCGGCATCGAGGAGGATGACGGACTTCTGCCTTTGGAAAAAACCGCAAGAATCAAGGATCTGCTGACATCGAGTTCCGGCGTCTATCATGCGGCGGGTAGTCCCGGTGGTAACGAGAACACGCCGGAACGAGGCAAGACCGAACCTGGCTCCGTCTTTCTATACAACAATTGGGATTTCAATGTTCTCGGTGCCGTTTTCGAAAAGCGGACCGGCAAGACCGTTTTCCAGGCGCTAAAGGAAGATATCGCCGAACCGCTGGGATTTGAGGATTTCGAAATAGATAGACAGAGAATGATGGGGTATGAAAACCAGTCTCGTTACCTCGCCTACCACTTGTTCCTCTCAGCTCGCGACATGGCGCGCCTGGGGCAATTGATGCTCCAAGGCGGAAAGTGGGACGGGAAGACGATCGTGCCGGAGACTTGGACCACCGAGAGCACCAAAATGCGGTTTACGCCGGAAGAGACCAAGAGCAAGGAAGGACTCGGATATGGTTATCTCTGGTGGATACCAACATCCAGCGATCCTGCATTCAAAGGTTCCTACCTGATGAATGGTAATTTTGGGCAGTTCGTTCTGTGCCTTCCCGCCATCGATACGGTCATCGTCCACCGCCGCGCCGTCACGGACGAATTTGCAGTCGCGCGAAATCTGGGTAAGACCACCTACGAGCCGACGAAGGTCACAGCAGGCGATTTTCTTAAAATTGCCGAAGCTGTCGTAGCCGCCAGAACATAGCATAAGCTGCGGCACCCGGACTTTCTTGGATTCGCTCACGAGTTACGCGTGCGCACTCCGGGTGCCCGTTTCGTCTCCCTGCCGCAGCAAGTTTCGCTTAAGTATTGTGCTCGCAGGCGAGTTACTATCTTTTCGGAGTGACGTCCGTGCCATTATGATCACGGTACGCTTCAAGGAAGTAGGCGGGGTTCGCATGCAGCGGTTCCAATTGGGGTCGATAGATCTCAATCTTCTAAAGGTTATCTATGCCTTGGTCGTGAAGGGCAATATGACAGCCGCCGGCCAATATATCGGTCTCTCCCAGCCAGCAATGAGCCATGCGCTGAAACGCGTCCGCGCCATAACCGGCGACGACCTTTTCAAGAAGACGTCGGGTGGCTTCGTGATGACCCGCTATTGTACGGAGATATTTCCGGCGGTCCGCCGCATCATCGAAGACACGGAAGCGGTTATGTTATCGAAGCAGAGCTTTGATCCCACAACGTCCCATCATGCATTCAGGATCGGGATGAACGATTACTTCTCCGTGGTTCTGATGCCGCGTCTCGTGGAGCGCGTTCGCTCTGCGGCAGAACATTGCGTTCTGGAAGTCATTCACATGCCCCGCACAGGCGTTGCCAACAATCGCAATTTCCTGCCCGTCGTTCAGGAACAGCTTGATGAGGGCACGATTGATGTCGCCGTCATGACGGCAGACAATTTTCCGGCTCGCTATCGCTGCACGTCACTGTTTACCGAGCGCAGAGTGTGCATCATGTCCGCGCAGAACCCGGCGGCAAGGGAACCGCTGACGCTGGATGCATTGCTGTCTCTCGGCCATGTAAAAGTCACGTCTGCGCCGAGCCGTCGCGGCTGGATCGACGAGCGTCTGGATGCGATGGGTCTCGAGCGCCGGGTCGTGGCTGTGGTCCCACATTTCTCCGCTGCGGTCGCCATCGTCTCACGCAGTGATCTCGTCGCCATCATGCCGGAAAGCGTTGCGAAACTTTTCGAGCGCTCACACGAGCTATTGTTGCTGGAATCGCCTTTTGCGGAGGAAAAACAATCCACCAGCATGATCTGGCTTGCCGAAAAGGAGCGTGATCCGGCAAGCTTCTGGTTGCGAGAGCAGATTTCGGCCTGTTTTAGAGACGATCTGTCATAACAGGCATGCCTGCCTAAGCGGTTGCGTTATCGGGCCCTGAGTTTCGCCGCGATAAATTGATCGGCGACGCCCAGGAAATTTTCCATAGTGACCGACGACAATTCTTCCTTGAAGCTTCCATCGTTGCGCGCGATTGCAAGATCGTCAGGAATGGAGCGCCGGTTGACAAACACCATATCCAGCGCAGGCAGGCACAGAATAAACTGCCCGAAATGCCCCGCCGCGACACAAGCGCCTTCCCATTCAGGCGTGTCCTTGGTCACGACTGGTATCCACCACAGGTAACTGTAGCCGGCAATCCGAGATTTTTCACTCTCGTTCATCTTGCCTGCAGGGACATGGATGCGCGTGCTTTCCTCGACCCAACTGGCCGGTACGATTTGCTCGTCACGCCAACGCCCGTTCCGCACCATCGTCAGACCAAGCCTTGCCATGTCCCTTCCCGACAGGAAGAAGTGATAGGCGAGATAGCGGGAGGCCCCTTCATAACCCATCATACGCTGGCGCGAGGGATCGAAATCCTGCATGCCCATCGGACCAGCGAAATCCTCCTCGAACGCCTTGAATACGCTGCGACCGGTCAACTGCTCGAAAGCCGCACCCAGGACGTTGAAGTCCCAGTTATTATAATGAAAATGGTCACCGGGCTTTTTCGAGCCACGCTCGGGAATGTTCTTCATATTGCTGCCGGGGCTGCCTGGCCGGTGATAGACACCCGAACTGCTGATCAAAAGATCGCGAAGCGTCGCCGTCTTTTCGATCGGGAGGAGGCCGTGGTCCTCATCGATATTCAGATCCGCCATGGTCAGATCGAGATCGATTTTCCCTTCAGCGACAGCGCTGCCGAAGAGCATGGAGAGAATGCTTTTTCTGGTCGAAGCGAGATAGCTGACTTCGGAGACATCGCCATAGGTGTAAAGGGTCCGCCCACCCGCGACCACCATGAAAGAGGTGGTGGGCAGGGCATCGAGCATGGCGCCGACATTTTCTCGAACGTCGGTGGAGAGACCGTGCTCTTCAGGAGAGCCGACCATCGCCCACTCCTTGGCGGGAAACTCGTTGCTGACAGGTTGAGGCTGGTGTTCCAGAGGTGCTGAAACAGACATGTTGCATCCTTTTAACGTTCAGGTTTATCGATTGTGGGAGGTCAATCGTTCAGATGGCAGGCACTTTTGTGCCCTGAGCCGATGGCCCGAAGCTCCGGTCTTTCGACACGACAACGCTCCATCGCAAAGGGACAGCGAGGATGGAAATGACATCCCGGTGGCGGCGACAGGGGGCTTGGGATTTCTCCTTCGATCGCTGAAAAGCGCCGCTGGACGGGATCGAGGCTCGGTCGCTCCTGAAGAAGCGCGCGCGTGTAAGGGTGGTTTGGGTGCGAAAAGAGCTCGCCGACGGGCGCTTCCTCCACCACACGTCCCAGATACATGACCACGACGCGATCGGATATGTGTTCGACCACCGAGAGATCGTGACTGATGAAAAGGTAGGTGAGATCCAGCTGCTCTCTCAGATCAAGAAAGAGATTGAGGATCTGCGCCTGTATGGAGACATCAAGCGCAGCAACGGATTCATCGCAGATCAGCATATCGGGCTGAACGGCCAGTGCGCGCGCAATGCCGATACGCTGGCGCTGACCACCACTGAACTGATGCGGAAACCGGCTGGCCATGGACGGATCGAGCCCCGATCGCTCCATCTGCTGGCTGACATAATCATCAAGCCCGCGTGCCGAGGTCATGCCGTGATGCAAAGGCGCTGCTCCGATGATTTCGCGCACGCGCTGTCGCGGATTGAGCGAGGAGGACGGGTCCTGAAAGATCATCTGGACCTTCAGTCGCGCATCTTCTGCGTCCCCGTTGGTCATCTCCCCCAGCTGTTTGCCGCGAAACAGGACCGAGCCTTCCGAGGCTTGCAGAAGCCCTGCCACAACGCGACCAAGAGTGGATTTTCCGCACCCGGATTCCCCGACAATGCCGACGACTTCACGTTCTGCCACGGTGATACTGACATCATCCAGCGCCCGCACGACCGGGTTTGGAGCTTTCAGTCCCATCATCTCCGCGCCGCGTTCCACCACCCCGGATTTGCGGCTGAAGCGCTTGCTGACGTTGCGCACTTCCAATCGATTACTCACGATGGCGCTCCTTCCATGACGGGGTGAAAACAGCGAAGCAGGCGTCCCTCCACGGCCTCGAGCGCCGGACGGTTGAGACAGATATCAGTTGCTGAAGAACAGCGTGGGCGGAAGGCGCAACCCTTCGGCATGTTGGCAACCGAGGGCGTGGTGCCGGATATCTGCCTTAGCCGCGCGCCGCGCTGGTTATGAGCGGGCAAACTTGCGATAAGGCCATTGGTGTAGGGGTGCAAAGGCCGCCGAAGCAAGTCGGCCGTAGAGCCCTGTTCCACAATGCGTCCCGCATACATGACCGACAACCGTTCGGCCAAACCGGCAACAACTGAAAGATCATGCGTGACCCATATCAGAGCGGTGCCCTTCTCGCGGGCAAGTTTCTGCACGATCGAGAGAATTTGCGCTTGGATCGTCACATCGAGTGCGGTCGTCGGCTCATCTGCAATGATGAGGTCCGGTGACATCAAAAGTGCGATGGCAATCGCAACTCGCTGCCTCATGCCCCCAGAGAACTGATGTGGATAGGCGCTCAGGCGCTCCTCCGGGCTCGGAATACCAACCATTCCCAATGCGTCCCTCGCGCGCTCCCGCGCAATCTGTTTGCTGACGGATTGATGTGCGTGGACGACCTCCATCATCTGAGTATCGATGCGAAGCACAGGATTGAGCGTCGACATCGGATCTTGGAAAATCATCGCAATCCGGTTGCCCCGGATGGATTGTAGCTCCTTCTGCGAGGCACCTCGCAAGTCCCGACCTTTGAACAGGATCTTCCCGCTGGTAACCTCAACGGGCTTATCGAGCAGACCCATGATGGAGAGCCCGGTGACTGATTTTCCGGATCCGGATTCACCAACCAGCCCCATGACTTCGCCTGCCGCGAGGCTGATATTGATGTCATCGATAAGGGTGACATTGCCTTGCTCGGTCACGACCTCGGTTTTCAGACCTTTAATTTCAAGCATGGCACTCATCTCCGTGCAGCCTTCGGATCCAACAACTGGCGCAGACGATCTCCAACGAGATTGATGGCAAAGATCGTGACCAGAAGTGCGACACCGGGGAAAAGAGCGATCCAGTAGGTTCCCGACAGCACGAACTCATACCCGCTGGAAATCAGAAGCCCGAGCGAAGGTTCGGTCACCGGAACACCGAGACCCAGAAAGCTCAATGTTGCCTCAAGCGTGATGGCGCGTGCCACCTGCATGGTCAGCAACACCACGAGAGGCGACAGACAGTTCGGCAGCAACTGGCGAAATAGGATGTTACGGTGCGGCAGTCTCAGCGAGCGCGCCGCCTCGACATATTCCCGACGAAGCTCCGTCAGGGCCGCGCCCCGCGCCGTGCGGGCATATGTCGCCCATTCGACCAGAACGATGGCGAAGACGACGTTGCCAACGCTTTTGCCGAGAAGTGCAAGGATCAACAGCGCGGACAGGATGGTTGGAAAGGAAAGCTGAAGATCGACAAGCCGCATCATCGCGTTTTCAAGCTTTCCGCCGACATAGGCCGCAGTCAGCCCGAACGCCGTTCCGATGATGAACGCGAGCGCCGCCGAGCCAAGCCCGACGATCAGGCTTATCCGCAAGCCATAGAGAATGGCCGACAGCATGTCGCGTCCCTGATCGTCGGATCCAAACAGAAACGTAAAGCCGGCCGAGGACTGCGTGCCCGGAGCCATTCGTCCATCCATGATATCCAGCTGCATCAGGTCGTACGGGTTCTGTGGAGACAGATATGGCGCAAACACGGCCATGAGCACGATCAGGATGATCAGGACCAGCCCGAGGACAGCCAATGGCGCGCGCGCGAACTGCCGCAGGAATTGCAGGCCGATGCGAAATTTCGTGGAGGTCATAGCCGCTTGCACGTCATTCTCCTTGGAGCCGGATGCGTGGATCGAGCAGCCTGTAAGCGACATCGACGACGAGGTTGATGATGACGAACATGATGACCACAAGCATGAGGTAGGCGACGATCACGGGACGATCGAGTGCGGCAATACTGTCGATGATGATTTTGCCGACACCCGGCCAGGCAAAGATGGTTTCTGTCACAACCGAAAACGCAATCGTTTGACCGATATCCAGACCCACGACAGTGACCACCGGGATCATCACGTTCTTAAGCACATGGACGCTGAGAATTCGCCGGGGCGACAGGCCTTTTGCGCGGGCAAAACGCACATATTCGCTCGACATCGCCTCGCGCACGCCCGCTTCGGTCAACCGCGTCACCATCGAAATGTTGAAAAGCGAGAGACTGATGGCCGGCAGGAGCATGTGCCGAAGCCCATCGAGGGTGACGAAGGACCAGGGTATTCCGAAGATGATCTCGGTCGCCCCCCGCCCGGAGCTTGGAAGCCAGCCGAGCTGGACGCTGAAAATCATGATAAGCAGGATCGCGATCCAGAAGATGGGTAGGCTGAAACCGAAGATAGAGCCGATCATGATAACCCGTGCGAAGGCGCTTTCGGGCTTCCAGCCTGCGGCAAGCCCAAGCGGCACGCCGATGATCACGGAAAGCAGCACGGCCGCGAGGGCGAGCTCCAGCGTTGCAGGCAAGCGAGACAGGATCAATTCGACCGCCGGCTCCTTATAGACATAGCTGACACCGAGATTGCCCTGCACAAGCCCTTTGAGGAAGAGAAAGAACTGCTCGTGAAGAGGACGGTCGAGACCGAGATCCGCGATCAATCTCAGGCGATCGTCATGCGTCGCTTCAGGTGGGAGCAAGGTTTCTATCGGGCTGCCGATCAGGTGAAGACCGACAAATACAATCAGGGCCATTGCCAGAGCGACCAGGATCGCTTGCAACAGGCGCTGGATAATCCATAGGGTCATGATACCCTCTTTTATTGATGAAATACCAACCATCCGATGTCGGCATGGTAGTGCGAGCGTATTATAGCCGACATTAGCCGCGACGACTTGGCCATCGTGATCGCCATAAAAGCAGGCTGGCGCCGTGGCACCAGCCGCTTGTCTTGCAGACTACTCGGAAATGTCCTTTGCAAGGGTGCGCTCATCGATACGAGGGGCATAGGACAGACCCTTGCGCATTACCCAGGCATTGCTCTGCTGATAGAGCGGAATGATGGCTCCATCTGCCACGGCAACCTTGACGGCTTCGACAAGGGCCGTTTCACGCGCCTTGTCATCGTAGATCGTCATCGCCTTGGAAACCAGATCGTCAAGGGCCGGATTGGAGTAACCGCTATCATTGGCGGCACCCAGCCCGCGCTTCGGATCGACAGTCCCGATCACATTAACCAGCATGGAACTGGCGTCATAAGTCGCGTTACCAAGACCCAGAAGCTTCATCGCAAATTCCGATTTGCGTGAGGAGAACGTTGTCCAGGGAAGAGCTTCCACGTTCGTCTTCACGCCAATTCTCGTCCACATCTGCGCAATCGCCTGAACCACGGCGGGCGCATTGGGGTATCGATCGTTGGGTACGTGGACCGTAAGCTGGAAGCCTTCGGGATATCCGGCATCGGCGAGGAGCTTTTTTGCGCCCGCAGGATCAGGCTTGGGCGGCTGGATGTCGGTCGTGTAGGAGAAAGAGCCCTTGGGAAGCCATTGGCCGGACGCCGTTGCGGTACCTTCCATGATCTTGTCGACAATACCTTCGCGATTGATCGCCTCGGAAAGTGCGTTACGCACGCGCGGATCCGCCAGGGGATTTTTCTCCAGCGCTTCTCCCTTCGGCCCCTTCACGTTGGCTTTCCAGGCATCACCTGATGTCGATGGCGCCAGGTATATGACCCGCAGGCCCGGAGTGCTGACAAAGGAGAGATTGGCGGTGGTTTTAAATCGAGCGATGTCAGTTGCAGCCGGCGCATCTATCACATCGACATCACCTGCCAGAGCTGCGGTGGTGCGAGCACTTGCACTGGAAATCATACGATACGTCGCATGGTCCCATGTCACTTTCTTGCCCCACCAGTCGGAATTGCGCTCAAGCGCCACCTCGATGCCCTGTTTGAATGTCGTAAAACGAAATGCTCCAGTGCCGATCGCCGCCTTGCCGGAATTATAGTCGGCAGTGTCAGCGCCTTCGCCTGCATGGCGGGAAATGATGGCGATATTCGCGAGATCACCAGGAAGCGTTGGTGCTGGTACCTTAGTGTTGATAATGACGGCGGTGTCGCCGTCCACCTCGACGCTGGAGATATTACGCATGAAACCGCCGAAGCCGCCCGGGCTGTTCGGCACGCTTCCAGCGCGACCCAGCGTGAAAACTACATCATCTGATGTAAAGGGTTTGCCATCGTGCCACTTCACACCCTCGCGAAGGGTAAAGCGCCATTTGGTCTCAGAGACAGATTCCCACTTCGTCGCCAGACCTTCGACCAACTGACCGTCGGCAGTGCGCTCAGTCAGCCTATCAAAAATTTGCATAGCAATCGAATTGTTGGGCGACGCGTTGTAAAAATGCGGATCGATGGACGTGACAGTGCCACTGAGGCCAATCGTGAGGTCCTTGGCAAGGACGGGGCAAGCGACAACGCTTGCGATGCCAGCTAAGACAATTACATATTTTATCATTTTTTTGGTTCCCGCGTTTCGGCTGACGAAAGGTGTCATGCCTGTTTTTTTTGATTATCAACGGCCGATAAAATTTAACAAATGAATGTTTTTAGTGATCATCATTCTCCAAATGAATAACGCTGCTCGCCATTGTCTTGTTGATAACCTCTCGCACAGAAGCGATTGCCGTGTGCACAGTCATGGCTAGCGATAAAGCTCGACGGGGATTTGAGCAGGAAGTTGATTGCCACTGAGAACTGATGGAGTGGACGCCCCCTCCCGACGGCATCGCAATGTGCCAGAGTGATGTTCGCCAGAACGTCACTTAGAGGAGAGGGCATCCATGAAGGAAGTTAGCATCGTCGGCCAGGACCTTGCAAAGCGCGTGTTTCAGGTTCATGCCGCAGGAAGCGATGGAAGTGGGGTCTTGCGCAGGAAGCTGTCTCGCGGCCCATTGGTGCCATTCTTTACGGAACTGCCAAAATGCACGGTAGCGATGGAAGCCTGTGCCACAGCGCACTACTGCGCGCGCGAGATCGGTAAACTTGGCCACGATGTTCGCTTGATCCCGCCAGCTTACGTGAAGCCGTTTGTCAAACGGCAGAAGAATGATGCGGCCGACGCAGAAGCGATCGTTGAAGCAACGACCCGGCCGCCGATGCGGTTCGCCGTTCCGAAGACTGAGTCCAAGCAGGCCTGCTCCATGCTCTTCCGGACGCGGGACCTCTTCGTTCGTCACCGAACGCAGCTTATCAATGCCCTTCGAGCACATTTGGCCGAGCATGGTGTCATTGCACCTCAACTGCCAGTCACAGTCTTGCAAAAGAGGCCGCTTCACTGACCGCCCAACTTTCGCAATTCAACCTGACCGGGATGGCCTCGGTGCAGTCCACAGCACTCCGCACTTCAGCCCGTGCGATGGCCGCAGCGCCGCCGCTGCCATCTAACGACATTGTGGGCATACCAAGAGCACGCCGAGTTGCTGGATTCGGCGGTAGTAAGCAAGGCAACTGGGAAGAGTTCTGAAAATCCTACTCCGGAGCATTTCGTCCTCCGGAGCAGCCCAGCGTTTTTGTAGTAAGCACCTATAGCCCCATATAATGGGCCCGGGGTCGGATCAGCTTGTCATCCAGCTTCTGCTTCATTGGATGACCGACAGCAGGAGTTCGTCCTCATCGGCGCAGATTCCATGAACCAGGGCGGCTATTCGGACAGAGCCGGATGCATGCCTGACCTAGAACACCGGATACGTGCCGAAGCGCTGGCAGGATATGCCTGATCCGTTCCCGGCGTGGCAAAAGCTGGCGGTATGGCGGCTGCAAATGCGGATCGGGCCATCCGCTAGTTTTGTGGGTGAGCCCGCCTCTCACCATGGTCTTCGCGATCCCGACGCATGCCCTGCCCATTGTGGAGGCAGACCTAAATGCGCGGACTTACTCGGCAAGCGAATGCAGCGGGCTTCCCCGTATCTGGCGATAGTCCAAGCACCGATAATACTCTCGCGAGACAAGTCCCCTTGTATCGTCGAATTCGATCAGCCGGCAAACACTTTCTCGGAACGCACTCTTAGCTTCAGTGCTGGCACTCAACAGCACGCTTAACGCTACGCCAACCATGTCGGCAATATGAGAGGCGACGTAAAGAATCTTATAAAGGTCACCTTGTAGGCTTTGACGTAAGGCAGGCAGAGCAATGCAGATCGATTTACAAACCCTTTGGTATTTAACCGTCGGAACGCTCCTGGTGTCAGCGTCGCTTCTCCTTTGGGAAAGGCAGGCTCATCCAGGTCGCGCACGTGTGCTCGGTGTTTTGGCCGCGGCACTCTTCGCGTTCGTTCTCGGCTGCATGCTTGCAATGAACCGCAGCCACTTTCCGGTCGCGCTCGGCATGGGGGCGATCAACATCCTAATGATGTTGGGCTACCTTCTGGTCCTTAACGCCATCGCCGGCCTCGACGGTCACCGGTATCTCTGGTCGTCCCTCGCAGCGCTAAGCTTCCTAGCCATCGCCTGGGCGATCGCTGGCACGCACTTCCCGGTCGCCTTCTGGAACCATGTCTCGTCTATCCCCATCGCGCTGACCTGCGGCCTGACGGCATGGACACTTTTGCGCAGCCGCACGGTCCAGCGATTGCGCTCACGTCCGATCGCAGTATCGATCTCGGCCGTCCATGCCGTGTTCTACCTCGGCCGAGCGTTCATTGCCCCTGTTCTCCTTGAACGGTACGGGCAAGATATAATCTCCATCGTCGGGAAGGCGACGATGTACGAGGCCGTCTTGTACTCCGTAGCGATGCCGATGTCCTTTCTGATGATTATTCGAGAGGAGGAAAAGCTCCATCTGCTCCGCATGTCACAAACCGATCAGTTGACCGGGCTTGCAAACCGTCACGCCTTTTTTGAGCAGGCATCTCGGATCCTCCGGGAGCGGCATG
>Ga0157371_10003877_pt1 | contig 13330 bp, 14 predicted proteins | sample C45metaG_FD_113462 | JGI IMG/M metagenome (GOLD analysis project Ga0157371, IMG submission 113462) | Corn rhizosphere microbial communities from Kellogg Biological Station, Michigan, USA - C4-5 metaG | ecosystem: Host-associated > Plants > Roots > Rhizosphere > Soil | place: USA: Michigan... | reverse complement strand
GTACGGCTATAGCCTGCTGAACGTGATCAACTTGCTTGACCCTAAGGCTGGTCGTCGCGCACCAGCTGCCGAGGCAAAATCCGGTACGAGAAAGCCACGCCAGGTGAAGGTCTACAAAAATCCGGAATCTGGCGAAGTCTTGGAAACCAAAGGTGGCAATCACAAAACACTGAAAGAGTGGAAAGCGAAATACGGTGCCGACAAGGTTGAGTCCTGGCTGACCAAGTGAATTCGGTTTGAGTACAAAAGGGCCTACAGGGCCCTTTTTATTTGCAGCTGTCGAGCTCAGCAACCAAATTCACAACAGGTGATTCCGGCTGTCTGCTACACCTCCATTGTGCATATCGCAAACCTTCAAAAGGGCTAGGACGATGAATTCTAGTTGGGCGGGTCAGGTGGCGCTTGTGAGTGGTGCGGGCAGTGAGATCGGAATCGGTATGGCTATTGCCCATCGTCTTGGGGCTCAAGGTGCCAAGCTGATCGTCACGGCAAGCAGTGCACGCATCAATGAGCGGATTGCGGAGTTACGCGCCGCCGGCTTTGAAGCAGAGGGCCGGCCAGTGGACTTGACCCAGGAAGCTGAGGTTAAAGAGTTCATCGCTTGGGCTAAGAGCGTATGGGGGCACATCGATATTCTTGTAAATAATGCCGGTATGTCGATGCAAGGGAGTCCGGAAACATTCGCCGAGCTCACCAGCACGAGTCTCGAATCGTGGAACCTTTCAATTGCTAGAAATCTGACAACCGCTTTCCTGTTAACCCAAGGGGTTTTGCCTGGGATGCGAGCCAGAGGATATGGCCGCATAGTTAACATAAGCTCGACCACGGGCACACGAACCAGTAATCCAAGAGAGACCTCTTATAGTGCGGCAAAGGCCGGAATGGTCGGTATGAATATGAGCCTTGCCCTTGAGGTTGCTCAATTTGGTATCACGGTCAATTCAGTCGCGCCGGGTTGGATTGCTACAGGATCGAGTACTCCTGATGAAATCAGAGCAGCACGCTCTACACCTCTTGGAAGGGCGGGTCGGCCAGAGGAAGTGGCCGCAGCTGTCGCATTCCTGGCTTCACCTGAAGCAAGTTACATCACAGGAGAATTGCTTGTAGTGGACGGTGGCAATTGTTTGGTTGAGAACAAAGCTTATTAAGACTTTTTTAATCCCTTCTGCAACTGTTGAGTCCTGGCTGACCAAGTAATTTTGAAATGAGTACAAAAGGGCTCAGTGTGGCGGCAGACGAGGTGCGCAGTCGTGGTTTCGATCTGAACGTCGCCGGCAACCTGACCCCGCAATGGCGGGTGATTGGCGGCTACGCCTATGTCGATGCCGAAGTGACCAAGGACAACGTCATAAAGTCTGACACCCGGCTGATGAACATTCCGCAAAACAGCTTCAGCTTGCTGAGTGTCTACGAGTTCCAGGATGGTGTCCTCAAGGGACTAGGCTTGGCACCGGTCTCAAGTACGTCGATGAGCGCGTAGGGCAGACCGCCAACACGGCGTTTTCGATGGGCAACTACACCGTTGTCGATCTACTAAGCTAGGTATAAAATAAAATTTTTCATTGCGCCTTCTAACAACTGCTATTTCATCACGAGAAATATTAATGATCGCACAATAGCAAGCTAGACCAGCACCTCATTGACTTTCAATAGGAATCGCAAAAGTTCGCTTATTATTTTGCATGGCAACAAACGTTTTAAATTGCTTGATATTGCCGAAGAAAAACAACTCTCGTGTGAGCTGTTCGTACTCACCCATATCCCTTACATTAATTACGAGTAAAAAATCAAAATCGCCGGTAACGTAATAAACTTGCTGAACTTGCGGGCAATTAACAAATCGCTTTTTTATCTCATCTAGGAGATCGAGACGTTCATTCTCTAGCTTCACCTCCACAATAATGGTAATCGGTCTACCCACGAGTGCTGGGTCTACGATACTGACGTTGAATTGTATGACGCCTGCAGCTTCTAGGGCAGAAATGCGCCGATTAACCGCAGAGGGTGAAAGATTCACCTCTTCGGCCAGCTCCCTCTGTGAGATGCGGTTGTTGACCTGCAGTACGTTGAGGATTTTTCGGTCGTAGCTATCAAGGTTCATGGCGAATCCATCTCTCAAATGACGCAGTCATTACAGCAGAAATGATTCTGCTTCGGCCATTTCTTGCATCACTCCTAAATTTTTACAACCTGCTTGCTCCATGCCACGCAACAAAATCCCAAATTCGCAACATTCATGCATCAGGCAGCGTCATTTTCGGCCAATCGTGCAGGCCAGCCGCCGTAGGATCACTTCACCCCATCCTGCTGATCAGGTGTGGGCTATTCCCATCTGCAGAGAACAATAAAAAATGGAGATAGCATGAAAAAAGCGATCCCAAGACACGCAGCTGCTTTGAGTTTGGTACTGCCCGCCACCATTCAACTGGGAATTCTATAATGAAGATTAAATATAACGCGCCCATCAAAAATACTGTCCTCTCGTTGGCAGGTCGCTTCATGGCTGCGGGCGTAGCAAGTATTATCCTAACTGCAAGTATGGGCATGTTCGCCGTCAGTCAAGCTGCGACGCTTGAGGAAGTCAAAGCCAAAGGTGTCCTCAACGTAGCGACCGAGGACAATTATTATCCCTTTGAATTCATCAAAGATGGAGAGTCGGACGGCTTTCATAAAGATGTCATTGCTGAGCTTCGCAAATACGCGCAGTTTCAAGTCAAGCAAGACATCATGCCATGGACAGGATTGCTGGCGGGTATCACCTCCGGTAAATACGACGGGGCGATTACTGGCGCAGGCGTAACCGAAGAGCGACTGGGCGCTTTTGACTTCGTGGCCCCCGTAGCGCCTGAAGTCTCGCATTACATCAAGCGTGCAAACGATGATCGGATCAAGGATCTTTCCAGCCTCTCGGGATTGACGGTAGGAGTGCAAGCCGGCGGCGCACAACTCGCACGTCTGACGCAACTCGACGCGAAGCTCAAAACAATGGGTGGATCACTTGGCAAGGTTGTCCAGTACCAATCCTACCCAGAGGCCTACGCGGATCTGGCAAACGGTCGCCTTGACTATGTCGTGAACTCGATTGTCCCCGCGAACATGCTCGTCAAAGAACGACCAAAAGTCTTCGCAGTTGGCGAAGCCACCTCCGGTAAAGGTTTCATCGCCTGGCCGGTTGCCAAGGGCAATAAAGAACTCCGCGAATACCTCTCCGGGTTTGTGAACCACCTTCGCGATACTGGGAAATTGGCAGAGCTTCAGAAGAAATGGTTGGGGCAATCGTTCGACGATCTGCCACATGAGTCCATCTCTTCCATGGAGCAGTTCAGGAAGCTGACTGAGCAATAAAGCCAACCACATCCCCCTGCTCAGCGACGACGCCGGAGCAGGGGGGCTGTGTCGAAACCCCCTCTTTGACTGAGCAGGGCTGCCTAGGTCAAAGAGCACGTTGAAGGACATACCGATGGAAGACAGTGACTGGTTCACTCTGCTTCACGCCGCCTGGACGACAGTCTGGATCTCCGGCATATCAATCATTTTGGGAGTTGCTCTGGGCCTGGTAGTCGCGATGCTTCGTGCGGCAAAAATCCCGGTAGTCAGCCAGTTTCTTGCAGTTTATGTCAGCCTGATCCGAGCGACCCCCATGGTGACGCTGGTTCTCTTTCTTTTCGTCATCGCTCCGTCGATGGGCTGGGAAGTAGACCCACGGGTTGTTGCGATCGCTGCAATGACCCTCAATACCACGGCTTTCAACGCCGAAATCTGGCGCGGAGCTCTGACCAGTTTTTCCAGAGAACAGCTGGAAGCCGCAAAAGCAGCAGGCATGACGACAGGGCTCACACTTCGTCGAATCATGCTGCCGCAAATGATGACCACAAGCCTACCTGGTCTGGTCAATGAGATGTCTCTTCTTGTGAAGAGTAGTCCCGCGATTGCCATGATCGGCATCGTCGATCTGACACGGGTCACCAACCGCATCGCAGCCGTGACTTACGATCCGCTGCCACCCATTTTGGCGGCAGGATTGCTGTACATCTTAATTATTGGCGGCCTTGTTCGATTCCAGCGAATAGCTGACTCGCGCGCCAAGCGCCTGGCTATGTAGGAGCACCCATGAACGGTTTCAAAATGATCTGGGACAACATAGGCCTGTTTGGTGAAGGCCTGCAAAATACGCTGGTTCTGTTTTGCGTATCCGGCGTACTGGCATTCATCCTGGCGTGCTTTCTGACGTTCCTTTTGGAAGGTGCTGAGAACATTCCTAGAAAGCTCATCCGCTGGGGGTTAGACCTCATGCGTATGCTCCCCTTTCTTATATTCCTGTACCTGCTGTACTACGGCCTCCCTAACGTAGGTCTGAGATTGGATGTCTGGTCGGCGGGTTTCTTTGCGTTGATCACCTATCACGGCGCCTACTTCGCGGAAATTCTGCGTGCTGCAAGGACATCTCTGCCGGCGGGCCAGGCTGAGGCTGCCTACGCGCACGGGTTCATCAACTCCAGCATGTACTGGCGAATTCTGTTGCCGCAGATGGTGATGCGCTCCGGCCCGCTGTTCGGTAATCAGTTGGTATGTCTGCTCAAAGACACAGCATTCCTTTCGATCATCACCTTGATGGACTTAACAGCTGCAGCATCAGCTGTGCAGGCCAAATATTTCGTCCCTCTCCCGCCTTTCATCTTCGTGATTGCCTTGTATTGGTCGGTCACATTGGTCGTAGAGACATTGCTGCGTCGCCTGAGCCGCCGAGCACAGAAACGAGGATTAGTACATGAATAAGCCCACTCCCGTTGTTGAGGTTCGTGACATCCATAAACATTTCGGCGGTATTGAAGTCCTCAAAGGCATCAATCTGAAGGTTGAACGGGGACAGACTGTCAGCGTCCTGGGCTCATCCGGATCAGGAAAGTCCACCATGCTGCGTTGCATCAATTGGTTGGAAGTCCCTGACGGCGGCGAGATCTATATTGGCGGCGATCGGATGGGCGTGAAAAGCGCCAACGAAAAACCCATGTCCAATCGTGAACTGGCAGCGATGCGCGCCCGGACTGCCATGGTGTTCCAGAGCTTCAACCTCTGGCCACATCTCACTGTCCTGCAGAACGTCACTGAAGCTCCAATTCATGTCATGAAAGTTGACCGTAAGGACGCGCATGACCACGCGGTTCAATTGCTGGAGAAAGTCGGGCTATCCCATAAACACGACGCCTATCCATGGTCGTTGTCTGGAGGTCAGCGTCAGCGCGTGGCAATCGCGCGCGCTCTGGCAATGAATCCGGAAGTAATCCTGTTCGACGAGCCTACTTCTGCATTAGATCCTGAACTGGTCGGGGAAGTGCTGGCCGTTATGCGCTCACTCGCCGAAGACGGGTTCACGATGATCATCGTGACTCATGAAATGGAGTTTGCTCGTGCCGTCTCCAACGAAGTCGTGTTCATCGACAAAGGAATGGTGATCGAACGCGCAGCTCCTGAAAAATTCTTCACGAACTCCGACAGTGAACGGGTGAGGCAATTCCTGGGCAGGTACAGAACTGCCTCAGCTTGACCTTACGCTTTGTCTCATTCGCGCCCCCCATTCATCACTGGCATCCGGCGGCTCCGCAAAAGCCGAAGGATGCTCGTTTTCAGAATTAAGGAAGCCAAAATGATGTTCTCCAACCCGCGTGCTACTCGGGAAAGCTACCCAGAACGTTTAAAAGCGATCATGTCCGTCGAAGTGGCTCATGAGTCCCGCGAGTGGCTGTCGAGCTGGGATCAACTGAGCAAGTCGCCCACGCCGCTGTGGAGCCTTCCAGGCATCGCACAGAAACTTGGGGTCGCGCAGTTCATGGTGAAGGATGAGTCAACTCGCTCTCCCCTTGCGAGCTTCAAGGCCCTGGGTGCTCCGATCGCTCTGGTCAGGTTAATTTTGCGCGCCATGCCAGAGAAGTCTTTTGATCCCAAAGGCCTCATCACCGGTCAGTTCAAAGCTGAACTACAAGATTTCACCGTGGTGAGCGCGACCGACGGGAATCACGGGCGTGCACTTGCGGCTGCTGCCCAGAGCGTAGGGTGCAAGTGTGTCATCGTCCTGCATGCCAACGTGAGCGTAGAACGTGAGTTGGCCATTGCCGCCTTTGGCGCCGAGATCGTCCGTATTGATGGCAACTACGATGAGTCCGTTGAACACACGGCCCAGATATCGAAGAAGCATGGTTGGCCCGTGGTCTCGGACACCTCCTACGAGGGTTATGAAATCGTGCCCCGCGATGTGATGCAGGGCTATGGAATCATTGCTGAAGAAGTCATTGCACAGACCAAAGACTCAACGGCTGGCGAGTGCCCTTTCACTCACGTCTTCTTACAGGGAGGGGTTGGGGGCATGGCGGCTGGGATCGCAAGTTATCTCTGGGAGGTTTATCAGGATAAAAGGCCAACTTTCGTCATGGTGGAACCGCAGCAAGCTGATTGTCTTTTCCAGAGTGCGGTGAACGGTGTGGCATCAAGGGCAACCGGCTCTGTGGACTCAGTCATGGCCGGACTGGCGTGTGGTGAAACGTCACCCTTGGCATGGCGCTTCCTGGAAAACAGCATTGATTTCTTCCAGACCATCTCCGATGAAAAAGCCATTAGCGCGATGCAGTTACTGGCCAAAGGCGGCCCAACGGATATCCCTGTAATCGCTGGCGAGTCGGGCGTCGCAGGTCTGGCGGCACTGCAACTTTTGGCGATGGCGCCTCATGAAGCGAAGGCGCTGAGTCTGAACGGCGAATCCAAGGTACTGATCATCAACACTGAGGGAGCCACCGCCCCCTCCGTCTACAACGCCCTGGTCGGGGAAACAAGCGAGTCGGTACTAGCTCGCCAGCATGAATGGCAGCGGCATCGCACTCTGTAATTCCAAATTGAAGGAGGCACCCGTGATTAACGAAAATGAACTGCACAAGCAACTGGTGACCTGGCGACACCACTTACACCAGCACCCTGAGGTTGGATTTGAAGAGTTGCAGACATCCGACTATGTCGCTGCGGCTTTACAGGAGATGGGGCTTGAAGTGCATCGAAATATCGGTGGCACCGGTCTCGTGGCAAGCCTGTCAGTAGGTAATGGCACCGGCGTGATTGGTCTTCGTGCTGATATGGATGCTCTGCACATTCACGAAGATGCTCCTGATCGTGATCACGCCTCAACTACGGCGGGCAAGATGCACGCCTGCGGGCACGATGGGCACATGACAATGATCCTGGGTGCAGCAAAGCTCTTGACCGAAAGCCGAGACTTCAACGGCACCGTTCGCTTTATTTTCCAGCCTGCTGAAGAGCATGGCCGGGGCGCCAAAGCCATGATTGCCGATGGTCTCTTTGATCGCTTCCCGGTGGATGCTCTGTTTGGCGCACATAACATGCCTGGTTTGCCGGCAGGCACGATCGCTACGCGCTCAGGCGGAATCATGGCGAGCGAAGACAACTTTGTCATCAGCATCAAAGGCAAGGGCACCCATGCCGCGCGACCACATATGGGCATTGATCCTATCGTGATTGCTTCTGAAATTGTTCTCGCACTCCAGACAATCGTGTCACGCACCCTTGATCCAAGTGTGCCCGCAGTCATTTCCTGCACCGAGTTCATCACCGATGGTATTCGAAACGCAATTCCTACTCACGTGACGATCAAGGGCGATACTCGTAGCTATGCCCCGGAAGTCCAGGCGATGCTTGAGAAGCGGATGCGCGAAATCAGTGTGGGAATTTGCGAGTTGCATGGCGCCACCTGCGAGTTCGAGTACACGCACGAATTTGCGCCAACCGTGAACTGGGAACAGTGCACACCGATCGCAGTCGAAGCAGCGACGAAAATTGTGGGTGCTGACATGGTGAATGCTGAAGTACATCCAATGATGATCTCGGAAGACTTTGGTGCCTTCCTGCAGGTCGTGCCAGGCAATTTCGTATTCATCGGTAACGGTGAGTCGAACGCAACAGGCGGAATCCCTTTGCACAACTCGAAGTACGATTTCAATGATGATGTACTGACCACCGGCGCACGTTACTTCGCCGAAGTGGTACGCACTGGCCTCGCGCGTTAAACATCGAGTAGGAGCATACGCGCTCCCTCACCCTGCCACGATGAAAAGTGGGGGTTCAGAGTAGTATTGTCTGCCCCCCCACCCAAAACCCGCCCCCTCAATGTTCTCTTCAGATCTTATTCGTCACTAGGATCGGCGAGGGACAGCTTGAGCTGAAACCGCCGGATGCATCCCTTCCAAGTCCGCTTATCCAAGTGCAGCAACAGACACCCAAAACGAAATTGATTAAATCCTCGCAAATTAAGAACAAAGTTGCGTTTTCACCGGTGATTACAAAACAGAAATGAGTAACCCGCGAGATATTATTCTATCGACTCAATGGAATGAGATTGTGTTTCGAGAGGTGGTAGGCACTTCAACGTCTCACCTTAAAGACGCTATCGAGAGACAAAAAAACAGTCGAATTCATTGGTATTTCAACGAACGTTCATCCCAAAAGGTTCGGGCTAAAGCAGCCCAAGCACCTGATTTCCAGTAATTCCCAGCGCTACGGTTTCTACCTGTATGAGCCGCTGCGCCCTTTTGCCCAAAATTTGGAGTTATCAATGCTGATCGCTAATAAAAACGCAACTCGCAAAGTCTATCCGAGCGAGCTTAAGCAGGTCATGAGCATCGAGAAAGCGGCTGAAAGTCGAACCTGGCTTTCTCAGTGGAGCGGGATCAATCCGGGTGCCACCCCATTGGTGGAATTGCCAGCTTTGGCGACGGCCCTGTGCGTAAGCGAGCTGTGGGTGAAAGACGAATCAGCCCGCTCCGAACTTGGCAGCTTTAAGGCTTTGGGTGCACCGATCGCGCTGGTGCGCTTGATCCTGCGTGTCTTCCCAGAGCAACGCTTTGAAGCCAATCGCCTGTTGTCTGGCGAATACAAAGAAGCGCTCGCAGATTTCACGGTGATTAGCGCGACGGACGGTAACCATGGACGGGGCCTGGCTGCTGCTGCCAAAAGCATCGGCTGTCGTTGCGTTATCGTTCTTCACGCCAATGTGAGCATTGAGCGTGAAGATGCTATTGCTGCTTATGGTGCCGAGATCGTCCGTATCGCGGGCAACTACGATGAATCGGTTGAGAAAGCGGCCTCTCTCGCCGTTGAGAACGAGTGGACTGTAGTTTCGGACACTTCCTACGAGGGCTATGAAGAAATCCCCCGTGACGTAATGCAAGGGTACGGCACCATTGCAGCGGAAATCGTTGAACAAACGCCTCAGGCAGGCCCCAACGAATCAGCATTTACACATGTGTTTCTTCAGGGCGGCGTCGGTGGCCTGGCAGCAGGTATCGCCAGCTACTTCTGGGAGCTCTATGGCGCCAAACGTCCTGCCTTCATCATGGTTGAACCTCAACAGGCTGACTGTCTGTACCAGAGCGCTGTCAGCGGCGAGGCCGCAAAATCGGAGGGTTCTGTGGACTCGGTCATGGCCGGTCTTGCCTGTGGCGAAACCTCGCCTCTAGCTTGGAAGTTTCTGAAGGAAAGCGTTGATCACTTCATGACAATTGAAGACGACGCGGCTGTCGACGCGATGCGCACTCTCGCTTTCAGCACTAACCAGGACATCCCACTGGTAGCCGGCGAATCCGCTGTTGCCGGCCTTGCGGGCCTCATCCAAATCGTCAAGTCTCCAAGCCTTGCAGCGGACGTAGGCATCAATGCCGAGTCCCGCATTCTGCTTATCAGCACCGAGGGTGCTACAGCTCCGTCGGTATACGCCGAGCTCGTTGGAGAGACAGCAGAAGTTGTACTACACCGCCAAAAAGCCTGGCACTCGCGCGACGTTGCCTGATCCTCTATTCACACGCGTTCTAATCCCAAGCGAGCTTGACTCGCTTTGGGTTTACTCCGCATAAAAAAAATAATGGAGAACACATGCACAGCACGAAGCGAAATATCGGCCCGGTATCACTGATGTTTACCGGCTTAGGCTCAATTATAGGATCGGGTTGGCTGTTCGGCGCCTGGCACGCATCCATGATCGCAGGGCCTGCAGCCATTTTGGCTTGGATCATTGGGGCCGTCGTCATTCTGGCCATTGCCCTGACCTATGTTGAGATGGGAACTATGTTCCCCGAATCAGGTGGCATGGTTCGATACGCTCGCTATTCCCATGGCGGTTTGGTCGGCTTCATGGCTGCTTGGGCAAACTGGATTTCGATCGTTTCAGTCATTCCGATTGAAGCCATCGCATCTGTACAGTACATGGCGTCCTGGCCGTATCCATGGGCACAAGGGATGCTGGAAAAGGGCGAACTGACCGATGTCGGCGTTGCCGCAAGCGCTGCGTTGGTGCTCGTCTACTTCTTTCTCAACTACTGGGGCGTCAAGCTCTTCATCAAGACCAACACCGCCATCACGGTTTTCAAACTGGTGGTTCCAGCGGTGACAAGTGTGTGTCTCATCTGGAGCGGTTTCCACCCTGAAAACCTCGGCTTGACCTCTACCACAAGCTTCGCACCTTATGGGTGGTCAGCGGTCTTCACCGCAGTAGCAACCAGCGGTATCGTCTTCAGCTTCAACGGCTTTCAAAGTCCGGTCAGCCTTGCAGGTGAGGCGCGAGATCCAACACGGAGCATTCCCTTTGCCGTAGTGGGCGCCATTCTGATCGCCTTGGTGGTCTACGTTCTGCTTCAGGTTGCATTCATTGGTGCAGTCGAACCTTCAAGCATTGCTGGCGGCTGGCACGGCTTGGACTTTACATCCCCTTTTGCACAGCTTGCACTGGCCCTTAACCTGAACTGGCTGGCAATGTTGCTTTACCTCGATGCGTTTGTAAGTCCTTCCGGCACTGGCTCGATCTACACGGCCACAACCGCCCGCATGATCTATGCGATGGAGAAAAACAACACGATGCCGAAGATATTCGGCAGCCTGCATCCGATCTACGATGTCCCTCGTCCAGCGATGTATTTCAACCTAGCGGTTTCCTTCGTGTTCCTATTCTTCTTCCGTGGTTGGGGAACCTTGGCAGCGGTGATTTCCGTAGCGGTCATCATCGCTTTCTTGACTGGCCCGATCAGCCTTATGTCAATGCGCAAGAATGCCAGTGACGTACCTCGCCCGATTAAACTCAAAGCCATGGGACTGATTTCCCCTTTCGCGTTCGTCTGCGCCTCACTGGTCTTGTATTGGGCAAGATGGCCGCTGACCGGTCACGTTATCCTCCTGGTGATCGGAGCTCTGCCTATCTTCCTCTACTACCAAAGTAAAAAAGGGTGGCAGGGTTTCGCCAAGGATTTCCGCGCAGCGCTCTGGCTCATCATCTACCTCCCGACCATGGCGCTGCTCTCGTACTTGGGCAGCGATGATTTTGGAGGGATCGGTGTCCTTTCTGGTGGTTGGGACATGCTCGTGGTGGCTTTGAGCGCTACAGCTTTCTACTACTGGGGCGTGTCGAGTGGCTATCGCACCCAATATCTGGAAGAGAGCATGTCGCTGCGTGTAACGACCGACACCGAGTCAAAAATGCAGTCGGATCTTCACACTCAAGCCTTGGGAGGAACTAGCCTTAGTCCGCGCTAAAGTCTGCTCATCCCTGGGTAAGTTCGGACGCCCTAATGCGTCATAGGCGAGTGGCGTATGCGAAGCTTTTTGCACGCTGGTAGCTACTTACTCAAATCCGGGCGACTGGCAAAGTACGTCGAACGCAATTATCAGACTGCTGCCTAAGACGTAATTTTTAAAGCAAGGAATTATGGCTCATCAATAATTATGACTGAGCCATAATTTAAATTAATCGGCCTTGATCGCCCGTATTCCATACGCGTACGCAGAGCATGATGACGCCTCTGCACGGCGCCACTTTAGTCGAGTCTCTGCTCAATCATCGACATCCGAGGCCAAGGAAAGCGGCTGAATCAAATGTGAGCCCTGATTTCGAACGTTACCCACATCTTTGCCAACCTTGTACCAATGAAAATCTGTCGCTGGCCTGCAGTGCTCCATTGCGATTTTCCGCGCTCGTTCAGGTGAAGTGTCAGGGTCGATCCATTCGCGAGCGTGCTCTGGTGTAAAAACCAACGGTTTTCGATCATGGAAGTCGACCATGCCCTGATCGCTCGCAGCGGTAATGATCACGAAGCCGTCGCGATCATCCGGCTCCAGGCCTTTGTGCACCTCGGCCACATGATTCGAACATCCTGCGTAGCAACGAGCCGGTAGAGCGGTAGCGATTGCGCAGGACATAGGCGTTGATCTGGTGCCTCATAGAAAGCGCCCGCGTTTAGGCTGCCTTTATCGATGCCTCGGATATTCCATGCGCTCGGCACACCTCTTCTGGTGTCTGACCTTCTGGCTGTTGTGGGAGTGGTAGTTTTAGATTGCTCAGCACAACGACCCACGCGTGATCGTCAGAGAGCCAAACGTTGTTCAAGCATTCGAAGCTCTTGCGCTCTCCATTCTGGATGTATTTGACCTCGTAGCGGATGTGGTACGGCTGCACGGTTACCGAATGGCGCAAGTCAAAAGCTTCAAAGCTGCTTCTAATTGTTCAACTTTTGATGTGCGTAAAAAGTCCACTAGGCGATCACCCTGGGCCTGGTGCACGCCGAGCAACCGGCACAAGTCAGCCTTGCGCATATCTCGCTCCATCATGGCGTTCCATAGCTTGATCTTTGCCACGGTTACCGCTGGCAAGCGGACTACGTGCTCACCAGCCTCCGGCGCAGATGCTACTGGTATGACTCGTCGCTGATCGACGTAAATGGATAGGGTTGTCTCGATCGCGTCCAGGGCTTCGCTGACTGCGCTCTCCCGATCATCGCCATAGCTGTTCAGCTCTGGAAGGTCGCGGCAGAACATGGCAAGTCCTGGAGCACTGTCTTTCTCGAAGCGGATTGCATAGTCGTGCATGGTCACTCCTCGGAGGTCATCGCGGTAATTTCACTCGCGCGCTGCGTCGGTAGGCGTCCTTCAGGTAGGTATACAGATCATGGGGTAGATCACTCCGGGGTCATTAGCACCGCTAGAGTCATGGTGATGAACTCCTCGTTCTTGCTGATCGTTTCCAGCGCACCACGCACGTTGCCTCCAACCTCGCCCGATCCACGCTGCTCGACCCAGAGCGTGAGTTCCATGATGGCGGCCTCAAGGGCAAGCTGGTTTTGATTGATTTTGAAGAGTAGGGAAGGGAGCAGGTCTGAATTTGGCATCGCGATTCCTCCGTGGAAGAGGTCAGCGTAGCAGGAGGAAAAATGAGGGGGGAAGGGCTCTTAGGTAATTCACATCACTCAATGCTCATGGGCATGTGAATGGATGGTCAGGGCACCAGGTACCT
>Ga0157371_10003876_pt1 | contig 13337 bp, 14 predicted proteins | sample C45metaG_FD_113462 | JGI IMG/M metagenome (GOLD analysis project Ga0157371, IMG submission 113462) | Corn rhizosphere microbial communities from Kellogg Biological Station, Michigan, USA - C4-5 metaG | ecosystem: Host-associated > Plants > Roots > Rhizosphere > Soil | place: USA: Michigan... | reverse complement strand
GCCGCGGCCGAGCAGGCGAAGACGAGGCCGCGCTCTACCAGGGCGACAGCGGCATCCGCGGGGAGCCCCTGGGCCAGCAGCACCGCCGTGACGGGCCAGTCCGGGCACCAGAGCACCAGGGTGCGGTCGATCATCCCGCGGCCCTCCGCAGTGCGGGAAGCTCCTGTGTCTCAACCGGTCGGAATCGTTGCTCCGGGTCGGGCAGCCACAGCCTTCCGCTGCGCGGGCGCCCGCTGCGCACAGCCACGGTCACCGTGGCCTGTCGGGCGGCCAGGTAGCCGTGGCCATTGCCGACGCCGCTCCACCGGCTCTCCGACAGGCTGAACACTGCCTCGCTCTGCGGCCACTCGCCCAGCACGAGGAGGGTGCTGCCACGCTGCCTGATCCGCGCGCCCAGCCTCGAGACCGCGGCATCGCCCACCCGCTTCGGCGGGCGGACGGCCACGACGGGGAGAACATCGGCGAGAGCCGCGACGACCGTCAGCCAATGTTCGCCGGGATGCGGCACCAGCGCCAGCCGCTCGAGCGCGATTCCCAGAGATGCAGCGGCCTCGATCCCGAACTCGGGGACGCCCACCACTCCGCACCATGCTCCGGCGGCGGACGGGCCGGCCAGGAGCACCATGAGCAGGGTCATCGATCGATCGATCGAGTAGCTCGCACCCTCCTTGAGGGCGCCGCCGGGCAGCAGCTCAGCGATGGCCGAGTGGGTGGGGATGCCACGGCGGTCGAGCTTCGTGGCCTGCATCCGGCCGATCCGCGCCTGCAGTTCGCGCACCGTCTCGCTCGCGGAGGTGCCTGCCACGGCGGTGGCTACAGCGGCGGAAGCGGAGGACATTCCCCCATATTCGAACATACGTTCGAATATGTCAATCGCCACCGACATCCGATCGGCCAGGAAGGCCCGACCCGTCAGGAGCGATCTTCACACTACGAGTCGAGGCTCAGACCGGCTCCCGATCCAGCGGTGTTTGCACGAGAGGCGCAGACATCGGGGCCGCGAGCGAGGACAGACTGCGCTTGCGCGAGGCACCGAACACCCACCAGCGGTAGAGGGCGAAGCGGAAGGCCGTTCCCAGCGCGAGGCCGACCACATTGGTGGCCACATTGTCGGCGAGCAGGGAGGTGTAGCCCAGCAGGTAGTGGGAGATCCACAGACAGCCGAGGGCGATCGCCATGCCCACACCGCTGACCACCGCGAACTCGATGCCCTCGCGCACGACGTCGGTGCGCCGTCTGTCCCGATAGGTCCAGAACCGGTTCCCGATCCAGTTGCAAGCGATCGCCAGCGTGGTGGAGATCGTCTTGGCGAGCAGCGGCCCTCCGTGCACGGACTCGGGGGAGAGCACCGTGGTCCTCAGGGCGTTGAACACCACGATGTCCACGACCAGGCCGACGCCGCCCACCAAACCGAAGGTCAGCACCTCGCGCAGAAACGCGGCCCTGGATTCACGCGACATGCGCTACCTCCTGCGGGCGGACGGGGTGCCTGGCCGGGTGCAGCAGGCGAGAAGGCAACCCTACAATGCCCCACAGGGTGACCCGCAAGATCGCCTCGCGAACGATCCCGGAATCCATCTTGGAGACCCCGAACCGGCGCTCGACGAAGGTGATCGGCACCTCGACGACCCGCAGCTTCGCGCGGTGCGCGTGCCACAGCATGTCGATCTGGAAGCAGTAGCCCTGGCTGGCCACCCCGTCCAGGCCGATGGTCTCGAGCGCGGAGGCGCGGAACGCACGGTATCCGCCGGTGATGTCGTGGAACGGCAGGCCGAGCACGACGCGGGCATAGAGGCTCCCCGCCCGCGACAGCAGCATCCGTCGCAGCGGCCAGTTCTCGATCTCGCCGCCGGCGACCCAGCGCGAGCCGACCGCGAGGTCCGCATCCTTCAGAGCGTCGAGGAGGCGGGGGAGTTGCTCCGGCTGGTGCGATCCGTCGCCGTCCATCTCCACAAGCACCTCGTATCCGCGGTCGAGGCCCCAGCGGAAGCCCGCCTGGTAGGCGGCGCCGAGCCCCTGCTTGGCCGGGCGGTGCAGCACGTGGAGGCGGGGCTGGAACGACGCGAGCTGGTCTGCGAGCGCCCCGGTGCCATCCGGCGAGTTGTCGTCGACGATGAGCAGTTCGGCGTACGGCACGCTGTCGAGCACGCGCGTGGCCATGAGCCCCAGGTTCTCCCGCTCGTTGTAGGTCGGGATGATGACGAGAGTCCTCATGGCGATGTCCTGCTGGTTCATGGCGTCTCCTCGCTCAATTGGAAAACCTGTTCAATTCGCAGACCTGCTCAACTCGTAGACGACGGTCCGGTGCACCGGGTATTCGTGCTGCACCCGGAAGCCCAGCCGTTCCAGTTGGGTCACGTCCGCGGGAACGGATGACCCGCTCGGCTTCATCTCCATCGCCCACACGGTCCCCGTTCCGGCCAGCCGCCCCGTGACCCGGCTGAGCGGCGCGACGGTGTCCCAGAGCTCCGTGCCCTGGTTGAACGGGGTCACCAGGGCGACGTCGTTCAGGCCCGTGTAGTCCGTCGGGTAGAGGCGCATGGCGAGCCTCGGCCGCTGGGACGGTTTCGTCGCGGTGTCGAAGACGATCGCGTCTCCCGGATGCGCGTGCTGCTCGATGACGGCGGATGCCTGCCGCCAGTCGCTGCCGCCGTTCTTCGCGTACGGCCCGCGCTGGGCGAGATAGCTGGGGGCGGCGAGGACGACCAGGAGGGCGACGGCGGCCAGCGGCATCCACCGCTTGCCGAAGAGCGGTCTGCCGAGGAGGGGCCTTCCGAGCACGGCGACCCCCGCGGCGACCAGGATGGCGACGGCCGGCGTGCAGAACGAGAGGTATCTGGTCGTGTACATCGGCGCGATGAAGGCGTTGCCGAGTTCGAGCAGCAGGGTGGGCAGCACGAACCAGGCGACCGCGACGGTCATGCCGACCGGGAGGCTCTGCACTGCCGCCCGTGACCGCCTGCGCCACGTCCAGGCTGCGGCGGCAATCCCCGCCGCGATCAACGCCCAGCACAGGATCGCGAACGAGGTGTTGCCGAACCACTGGTTGACGAAGACGGTCTGCGGGCTGAACTTGGGCCGCTTTCCCAAGAAGGAGACCTGCCCGTGCTCGCCGAGCGCGAAGACGATGAGGGGAAGGGCCAATGCCATGCCGAGCCCCGCCGCGCCGATCCAGCGTCTGAGCATCGCGCGCGCACCCGGCATGGTCAGCAGCAGCACCGCGTGCACCAGTGCGAGCAGGATCAGGTAGAGGAACGAATAGATGGCCAGGGCGAACCCGAGCGAGTACAGGAACCAGGGGAGCTTGCCAGTGGTGCGCCGCCTCAGCAGCACGACGAGCAGCACGGTCAGCCACACGGCGATGGCCGTCCCGAGGGCGTACGACCGCGCCTCCGCGCCCATGTAGGTCACTCTCGGCAGGACGGCGAACACCAGCCCGGCGATTACTGCGATCCGGCGGTCGAAGAGGAGGTTCGCCAGCACGACCGTGCCCGCGGCCGCGAGCCCCACCCCGATCGCGCTGGGCAGCCGCGTCGAAAGCTCGGACGCCCCGAACAGGTTGATCCAGCCGTGCAGGAACAGGTAGTAGAGCCCGTGCACCGCGTCGACGTGCTGAACCATGCCGAACAGGGTCGAGACGGGGCGCTCCGCCGACATCACGCTCGCGGCCTCATCCCCCCAGAAGGACGGTATCCAGGAGCCGGCGAAGGAGACTGCGGCGGCCAGGATTCCGGCGGCGATGGCGACGACGCGGATGCCGGGGCGCTTTCTCGGCGCGGCAGCGGCATCCGGCACCCCTCGGGAGTTGCCCGCCGCCGAAGCGCCGGTCACGGGCAGCGTCGCCGTCGCAGTCATCGAGCCACCCCATCCCACGGTTGGAAACGCGGCGGTGCGAAGCGATCGCCGTGTTCTTCCATGGTTGCGATGCCGGCCTGAAACCAAGCCCGGATCGGGGCTCTTGACGATGAGAATTCACACAGGAACCCTCAAGAAACGACGGTCAGGCCTGGTCGGCCGCCGGAAGCGTGACGGTGACACGGACCCCGCCTGTCGCGGCATTCTCCAGCGCCACCGTCCCGTGCGCGGCCGTGACGATCGCGTGCACGATCGCGAGCCCGAGACCGCTGCCGCCGCCGTTGCCCGCGCGCGACTCGTCCGGGCGGGAGAAGCGGTCGAAGGCGATCGGGATGAAGTCTTCGGGGATACCGGGGCCGTCGTCGCTGACCGTCAGCACGAGGGTCGACCCCCGCTGCCGGAGGTCGATCAGCACCATGCCCGTGTTCTGCCCCTCGCCGCGGTGCGCGGCGATCGCGTTGCCGGTGAGATTGCTCAGCAGCCGCCCGAAGTTCTCCGCCGTGATCGCGTAGTCATGCTGCGCGGCGCCGTCGTCGATCTCGAAGTCCACCGTGATGCCCGTGGATGCCGCGAGCAGCCGCGCGCGATCGACCGAGTTGGCGAGTTCCGCAGCCAGCACCCCGAAACCGCTCGCGGACTCCGCGCCGGCCGATTGCACCTGGGACAGCTCGAGCAGGCCGTTGGCCAGGCCCGCCAGCCGGTCGACGGAACGCTCCGCCGCGGTGATCTCCGCCTCGAGCGCCGCCGCGTCGCCATGGGCCAGGTGGGCCAGCTCCAGCTGGGTCTTGATGACGGCGATGGGTGTGCGCAGCTCGTGGCTCGCATCCGACACCATCTGGCGTTCCCGATCGGCGGAGAGGCGCAGCTGCAGGATGAACTCGTTGAGAGTCGTGGCCAGTGCGGCCAGTTCGTCCCGGACAGGGCCGACCGCGAGCGGTTCCGCCGAGCCGTGGGCGCTCGATCCGCGGGCGCTGAGCAGTTCGGCCTGCTTGCGCATCCGGGTGACGGGGCGAAGCGCCGCGCTGGTGAGCAGCCAGGACGCCCCGCCGAATCCCACCAGCAGGAGCCCCACGGCCATCAGCAGGGCGATCGTGAGCTGATCGAGGAGGATGGCGAAGGTCTCCTGGCTGCGGGCGGTGACGACCTGCCAGTCGCCCGCCGCGGTCACGACGGTCTCGGTGCGCACCAGATAGCTGTCGTCCCTCGCGTCGATGGTGTGCACGGAGGTCGGCTCGAACTTCAGGAGCGCGTCGAGACGGTCCGACAGCAGGCGCGGAAGCGTGTTCACTTCGGCGTTTCCGCTCGGGTCGATCACGGCGACCAGCTGGCCCCGACCCGGCTGGTCCACGGAGACCCCCTTGCTGGAGACCAGGGACGTCTCGAACTGCTCGGCGTCGTTCGAGAGGAGCGTGGATGCCGTGCGATGCAGGATCGAGTCGACCTGGAAGCGGAGGACGACGCCCGCCGCGCCGAAGAACAGCGCCGCGATCAGGAGGCTCCCCAGGGTGATCCTCCAGCGGATCGACAGCCTGGACAGGAACCCGCTCCGCAGCAGGCTCATTCGACCAGTTCCATCACGTACCCGGCGCCCCGCACCGTGGAGATCCGCACACCCGTCCCCGCCGGGTCGAGTTTGCGCCGCAGGTAGCTCACGTACTGCTCGACGATGTTGTGGTCGATGTTCTCGGCGGAGCCCCACACCTCCTCGAGGATGTCGACCCGGCTCACCGTCGTGCCGATGCGGGTCGCCAGGAAGCGCAACAGCGCGAACTCCTTGGGGCTCATCGAGAGCGGGCCATCCCCGACGGTGACCCGCAGCACCGCCGAATCGAGGACGATCCTGCCCACCGTCACCGTGCGCTTGTCGCCGCTCGCCTCACGGCGCAGCAGCGCGCGGATCCTGGCGGTGAGCTCGACGAAGGCGAAGGGCTTGGTGAGGTAGTCGTCCGCGCCGGAGTCGAGGCCGAAGACCCGGTCCTCCACGGCATCCCTGGCCGTGAGCAGCAGCACGGGCATGGTGCTTCCCGACTCGCGGATGCGCCGGCAGACCTCGAAGCCCGACATGCGCGGGAGCATCACATCGATCGCGGCGAGGGCGAACTCTTCCCGGGCGACCGCGATGAGGGCGTCCACCCCGTTGTCGACGGCGACGGTGTCGTAGCCCTCGGCCCGGAGACCGCGTTCGATCAGCCGACCCATCTCCGGATCGTCCTCGACGATCAGGATCCGCATGGTCTGGTTTCCTCACGATTGGCGTGCACCTATGCATCGTGCCACGTCTTGCTGACGTCGGCTCCCCTTCGACAGGCTCAGGGAACGTCCGGTTGCTGAGCCTGTCGAAGCGCCCGCGCCTTCGATCAGTCGCGCAGGCCGAGCCTGCGCACCCAGTGGTCGAGGAATGCCGCGCCGGCCTCGTCGTGGATCGAGTCACCCTCGACCACGACCGGGTACGGCCGGTCCAGGATGCCGTCGGACGGCCGCACATCCACGTGCGCGACCTCGAAGCCCTCGGCGTGGAGATGGTCGGCCATGAGGTAATCGCTGCGCGAGTCCCCGACGCTCCGCCAGAGACGGGGGAGCGGCCCGCTCGCTGTGAAGAAGGCCAGGGCGCGTTCCGCACCGCGATCCTTGTCCAGCCGCACCGACTCGACATCCGTCGAGATGACGGTGGGATCGACCCGGAACGGGACCTCGCCGCGGGCATCCGGAACTTCGCGGTCGCCGAACCGCGCACCGAGTCCGTGCCGCACCAGGGCGGCGAATGCGGCCTCGTTCATGGCCGGCTGTGCCGCGACATAGCTGGAGTGGGGAACGTCGGTGCGCTGTTCGATCGAGATCATCGCGTGCTTGGTGTCGTCGAAGAACATCGTGTCACCGTGGTCGGTCGCGACGAGTTGCCGCAGTTCGGCCACGTAGTCCTCGGGCAAGGCGACGGACTTGTCGATGCTCACCTCGCCCATGCCTGCCGAATCGATCGGAAACCAGACCGCCCCCTTCTCGCAGACGCCGAACATCCGGGCGCCCGCAGGCAATCCGGCGGCGATCAGCGGCGCCACCACCTGCTCCCGCACGAAACTGTCCGAGCGGCCGGTGATGAAGGCGATGGGGATGCCGGCGGCTGCGAGCAACACCAGATCCTCCACGATGCTCGGGATGGCGATGGTCCTGGTCACCGGGCTGGCGATCGGCCCGTCGATGTCCAGCAGCAGACCGAGCGGCGGAACGGCCGAAGGGACGGGCTCAGCCACGGCCGAACAGCCTCCCCAGCCAGCCCAGCTTCTCCCGATCCTGGTCGAACTGCCCGCCCTCGTGGTTGTTGAACGGATACGCCCGGATTTCTTTGGGTCCCGCGTAGTTGTTGTATGCGGCATAGACGGTGGACGGCGGGCAGATGGTGTCCATCAGCGCAACCGAGAACAGCGCGGGCGCCGTCGAATCGCGCACCAGCCCGGCGACATCGATGTGGGCGAGGGTGCTCATGACCTGGCCCACCCGATCGCGGTGGATCGAGAGATACTGGGCGATCTCGCCATACGGATCGTTGTCCGTGATGGTGATCGCCCGCTCGAAGTGGGAGAGGAATGGGACGTCCGCCATCACTCCGGCGAGATCGGGGACGAGGGATGACACGGCGAGCGCGAGTCCGCCGCCCTGGCTGCCGCCGCTGACGACGATGCGGGCGGCGTCGACGGACTCGTGGGCCGACGCGGCCTCCACTGCGCGCACGGCATCCGCGATCAGGCGCCGGTAGTAGTACGTCTCCGGTGAGAGGATGCCGCGGGTCATGAAGCCCGGGCGCTCCGGGTTCGAGCCCGGCTCGGCATCCGGTGTCTCGCCGATCTTCCAGGTGGAGCCCTGCCCCCTGGTGTCCATGAAGAAGTGCGCATAACCGGCCAGCGGCCACAGGGTCGGCTCGTGTGCGAGGCCGCGGCCACCGCCATAGCCCTGATATTCGACGATCGTGGGCAGCGGACCTTCGACGCCTACCGGAATCCTGAGCCAGGCGCGGATCGTCTGCCCGCCGTACCCCGCGAAGCTGACGTCGTAGGTCTTCACCAGAGTCAGCCCGGTGTCGACCGGAACGAAGCGGGCGTTCAGCTCGTGCTGCCGGGTTTCACCGAGCGTGCTTTCCCAGAACTCGGCCAGCCCCGGAGGTTCGGCGATCTCAGGCCGATACTGCTGCAATACCTCGAGTGGCCAATCGTTCAACATGCCGCGGTGCTCCCCTTTTCTGCTTCAATCCTTGCAGCAATGGGCGGGCGCGGCTAACGACGGGTGCAATGCCCGGATTCGACCGGCGCCGAGAGGCTGGCGGCCCTTTCGGCGACCGGCTTCACCTCCGTCATGGTCAGCGCGTAGCCGACGGCTCCCGAGGTGGTGGACTTCGCGAACACGACCCCGGCGACCTGCCCGGCCGGGTTCAGCAGCGGTCCGCCGGAGTTGCCCTCCTGCACCGCGGCAGAGAGGTAGTAGAGCTCGACCGGGGCGGGATTGTTGCCGTAGATGTCCCGCATCTCGACCGTGGGAACACTCTGCACGGTTGCCGAGCCGGATTGGAACGGGCCGCCGAGAGGGTATCCGTCGAACACGGCGGCATTGCCAGGGCCGAGGTTGCCGCCGAGCGCAAGGGGATTCATCGTGAGTCCCTTGACCGCGATGACGGCGAGATCGTGGGCCGGGTCGAAGTAGACCACGCGTCCCTGGAAGGCGCCGCCGCCGCGGGGTTCGACGATCGGCGCGCTGACTCCCGCGACCACGTGGGCGTTGGTGAGGATGCGCCCCGGCGAGACGACGAATCCGGAGCCCGACTGGTTCTGCCCGCACTGGTACGCGTTGCCGGTGATCTTCACCACCGAGTTCGCGGCGGCAGCCAGTGCCGCGCTGTCCGGGGCGACCTCGGGTGCGGGCGGGGCGCTCTGCGGTGCGAGCGCGCCCACGATGACGGGCAGCCCATCCTCGACCACCGTCGATCGGAGCTGGGCGAGGAAGGCCTTGGCCGGGTCGGGCGTGAGGGCGGTGACGGTGCTGAGCACCCGCGACGACGCGATGGTCTGGGAGAGGAACGGCACGCCGAGTGCGCTGACGCTGAAGGCGAGCATCGAGGCGAGCAGCGCCGCGACGATCAGGTCGAGTGCGGCACCGAGAAGCCGGTCGAAGACCTTCAACGGGGTGTGCTCGAGACCTCGGCGGATGGCTCTGCCGACGGTCAGTCCGAGCAGCTGCCCGGCGGCGAGCAGCAGGAGCATGGCGAGCAGCACGGCGGGCACCCGCCACACGCTGTCGTTCACCCACCCGGCCACGAGGGGGACGGCGAAGAAGGCGGCAAGGGCGCCGATGACGATTCCGAGGATGCCGCCGAGGCTGACCACGAGTCCCGTGCGAAACCCGTAGACGGCGTATCCGACCAGGGCGATCAACAGGACGATATCGAGGATCAGGGATCCTGGCATGTCACGACCTCGGTTCTGTTCGGCCGCGGAGCACGCGGCCCGCGGAGACCGGTCCTCCACAGGGCTCTTCCGGCTCGGGGGACTCGATGAATCGTAACCCAGGCGCCGGTGAGCCTCTGCAAATTCGCCTATCCTCGGAACGTAACCCACCGAGGGGAGTCCCACCTAGTGGCAGACATGAGTCTCCGCTTGCCGAACACCAGGTTTCGCGCCGTGTTGAATCTCGGCGACAGGCCGGCGTCCGCGATCACCCTGCCCCGACGGTTTGCGAACCCGGAACTCGACATGGAGTGGGAGGACGACGATCACGCCACCGCGCTCTACGTTTCATACCCCAGCGGGCAACTGCATCTTGCCACGACCAGCACCGGCATCGAGTATCACTTCCACGGCAGGAGCGGGGAGCACCGGGAGAAGAGTCCGTGGCCGGCGAAGGACACGACCGTGCTCCTGTCCTGGGCCTCGGCGCTCATCGCGAGCGTGCAGGAGCTGATGCCGGACCTGCTCGAAGACATCGAAGAAGCGGCGAGCTGGCACGAGGCCGGCTACAGCATCTACGTGTGTTCGACGGAGCCGACCCAGCTCGAACTGCTCGAGGTCGAGATCGAGGGGGAGATTCTCACTCTGCCCTGGCTCGGATCGGGCAGCGTGAGCCAGGAACATGTCGAGGGCGACAATCATCCCGTCGAACTGATCTGGACCCCGGTGGAGGGGGAAGAGCCGGGAACGCCGATCGCGCGGGCCTGGCTTAACCCGATGGACGAGCCGGTGACGGCGGCACTGCCCGGCGTCGATTGGGAGGCTGTCGGCCTCCCCGCGGACGAGGTGCTGCCCTGGCTGGAGGGAACCTACCTGAACGAACATGTGATCCCGGATGCCGCGACCGCTCTGGTCCAGGCGGCGCTGGAGCGGATGGGCGGGCTCGACGGCGAGCCGACCGCTGCCCAGGCCCGACGCTGACCGGGTCAGCCGGCCGGGTCTGCCTGGTCGGGTCTGGATGGCCGGGCCCGGCTGGTTCGGATCAGGCGGCGGGCAGTGCCGATTCGATCAGCTCCACGATGGCCGGATCGTCCGGCTCCGTGTTCGGGCGGAAGCGGTGCACCGAGCCGTCGGGGGTGACGACGAACTTCTCGAAGTTCCACTTGATCTTGCCGGCCTTGCCCGTGGCATCCGGGGTCTTGGTCAGCTCTGCGTAGAGCGGATGCTGCGACTTGCCGTTGACCCTGACCTTCTCGAACATCGGGAAGGTGACGCCCCAGGTCGTCGAGCAGTAATCCTTGATCGCGTCTGTGCTGCTGAGTTCCTGCAGGAATTGGTTGCTCGGGAAGCCGAGGACGGTGAAGCCGCGGTCGCCGTATTCCTTTTGCAGCGCTTCCAGCTTCTCGTACTGCGGCGCAAGTCCGCAGCGGGAGGCAACGTTGACGATGAGCTTGACCTTGCCGTCGTACTCGGCGAGGGAAGTCGACACACCATCGATGGTGACGAGGGGGATGTCATTCAGTCTCATATCGCCCAGAACTACGCCGTTTCATCGCATATTCCCGCCTCGGGGAAGCCTGAACGCCAGCCGTGATCAGGCACGGCCCCCGTGCCGTTTCTTAGAACGGGGTCGGCAGGGTGCAAGAGTCATGAGAGGCAAAGCCCCCGAGATCACCGCCCTGTTCTGGAGCGTCGAGGTCCCCAGAGCGATGGCATCCAGGATCCGGCCGCGGAGACGGCAACCCCGAGCATCCCGATGCTGGCAACCGTCCACAGGAACCTGGCCCGCACCACCGGAACGGGCAGCGTAGTCGAGCCACGATCGATCAGTTCACCTGCCCGCCTCCCAGAATTGGCAAAGAATTACTGCCCCCGATGGGGGCTTTTCTTAGGATTTTCTGGGACGGGGGCGACGAGACTTGCGCCTGGCGGCGCATCACGGCGCAGCCCCGCTCGCGAGAGGAACGCGGAATGGATATGGACTGGGTCTGGGCTTCCGGAATCGGCCTGGCCGCGCTGTCCCTCCTGGCGCTGATGGCATGGGGCGCCATCGAGTTGTTCGCCGAGGTGGGCGAGGAGCGGTTGGACGCCGCGGACAACTAGCAGAACGGTTTTCCCGGGAGCCGGCGCGCTCCTCAGCGAGCGCGGGCGCGCGGCACCGAGAGTGCCATCACGGTGCCGTCGGACGAGCTTTCTTGCACGCTGACCGAGCCGCCGTTCCGCACGGCGATATCGCGGACGAGGGCTAGGCCGATCCCGAATCCCGGGCTGCCGGCACCCGCGTCGCCGCCCGAGTGGGCGAACCGGTCGAAGATCCGCGCGGGATCGATTCCCTGGATGCCGGGTCCCTGGTCACGCACCGTGACGGTGGCCATCGACTTCGTCGCGGTGATCGCCACGACGATGGTCGACCCGTCCGGCGAGAAGCGGAGGGCGTTGTCGATCAGGGCGGTCAGGCAGCGGTGTGCGCTCGTGGGGGCGAGCAGCGTCCACACCGGCTCGGCCCCTTCGACCACGATCCGGATGCCCCGATCGGCACCGATGACCTGCATCGAGCCGACCGCGAGCTCGACGACGGGGTTCAGCTGCGTCGGTGTCCCGGGGGCTGTCGGGGCACCCGCTTCGGCGGATTCCAGCAGCTCGTCGACGATGTCGATCAGCGATCTGGCGTCCCTGCGCAGCTCGGCAACCGTCGCGCTGGACGGATCGCCATCCGGCAGCCCGCGCTGGAGCACCTGCAGCCGCGCGTCGAGCACGGTGAGCGGCGTCCGCAGCTCGTGGCTCGCGTCGGCGACGAAGGAGCGCTGGATGCGCAGCGCGTCGCCCAGGGGACGCACCGCCCGCCTCGTGACGAACCAGCTCAGCGCCCCTGCCAGAACGATCAGGGCCGCCCCCAGGACGATCGTGGCGCGGAACAGGTCCTCCGCCCCGACATCGATGTTGTTATTGTCCGGGACGGCCTCGAACAGTTCCTCGGGGCTCACCTGCGAGATGATGAAGAGGAACACCGTCGCCACGATCGCCACGACGACGACCGCGCAGGCGAGGGCGATCTGCAGGCCGACCACACGCGAGGCGTGCCGCACGGCCTGGGTGTCGCCGTCGGGGGTGTTCCGTCGGCGAGTCACAGTTCGCCCAAACGGTATCCCTGGCCGCGCATGGTGAGGGCGATACCGGCATCCGTCTTCCGCCTGAGGTAGTGCACGTAGGTGTCCACTGTGCCCGGCTGATCGTCCTTGCTGAAGACCGAGCGCAGGATCTGTCTGCGGGAGAAGGTCTTCTGCGGGTTCTCCGCGAGGAGTTTCAGCAGCTCGCTCTCCCGGGCCGTGAGGAGGATCCTGCCGTCGTAGGGGGAGTAGATGGTGTGGCTCTCCGGGTAGAACTGCCATCCGCCGATCGGAACCATCGTCCCCTCTCCGCTGAAGGTGCGGCGGATCGCTCGCAGCCGTGCAAGAAGCTCGTCGAACTCGAACGGTTTCACCAGATAGTCGTTCGCCCCCGCGTCGAGCCCGTCGACTTTGTCCTGCACCGTGCCCAGAGCGGTGAGGATCAGCATCGGGGTGGTGATCCGTTTCTTGCGGAGCGTGTCGATCACGCCGATCCCGTCGAGCGAGGGCAACCGACGATCCACGATCATGACGTCGAAGTCGCCGTCGAGAGCCGCGAGGACCGCCTTCTTGCCGTCGGTCTCGAGGGTTACGGCGTAGCTTTCCGCCAGCACCTGCTCCATCAGCGGTCCGAGCTGGGGGTCGTCCTCGATCAGGAGCAACCTGGGCTGCTCGTCGCGCAGGCTCAGGTCCATCTGTCGCTCCGCATCGGTCGGCAAGAGGGGTCGCACCAGACCCCAGTTCAATCTAACGCCGAGCGCTGCCCGCGCCGGAGTATTCTGCGTGGGCGATGGCGGCCCTGAACTCCTCGATCGCCGCGCGGTTGTAGCTGTCCACATCGAGATGGCTGGGCGCGACCTCGCCGCGGAGGAAGCTGCGCATGCCTTCCGCAAGCGATTCGTCATCCTGCTCGACCACGCGGATGCCGTCCCCGGGGAGTGCGTCG
>Ga0157371_10003873_pt1 | contig 13342 bp, 10 predicted proteins | sample C45metaG_FD_113462 | JGI IMG/M metagenome (GOLD analysis project Ga0157371, IMG submission 113462) | Corn rhizosphere microbial communities from Kellogg Biological Station, Michigan, USA - C4-5 metaG | ecosystem: Host-associated > Plants > Roots > Rhizosphere > Soil | place: USA: Michigan... | reverse complement strand
GGCACTGAAGAACTATTTTGCTCAACTGAACGGTCAGGATGTTAATGACCTGTATGAGCTGGTACTGGCTGAAGTTGAACAGCCACTGTTGGACATGGTGATGCAATACACCCGCGGTAACCAGACCCGCGCTGCGCTGATGATGGGTATCAACCGTGGTACTCTGCGTAAGAAATTGAAAAAATACGGCATGAACTGATACTAATCAGTTAAATGCTTGTTTAAAAAGGCGCTCTTCGGCATGGGGAAGCGCCTTTTTTATTGCCCATAATGGCAACCGTCAACGCTTTGTAAACCTTCACCTCTCCCGCTTTTAAAGCGCGACTTTTCGTGTATATTTCCAGCACCTTACTGGTTCTTTCCTGCGGAATGGCACAATGATTCGTAAATACTGGTGGCTGATTGTTTTTGCTGTCTCTGTTTTCATTTTCGATGCGCTGCTGATGCAGTGGATTGAACTGATGAGCACCGAAACCGATAAGTGTCGCAATATGAATTCCGTGAATCCTCTAAAACTGGTCAATTGCTCTGAGCTCGACTAGCCTGCGAACATCGCCAAAAACACGATAATCACACAGTAAAAACGGGGATTTAAATCCCTTTGAGTCATTACCTTACGGTGATAATGTCTCGCCCTTCCCAACCGCTCTTGCGTAACCTCACACTCGAGTAGAACCGTCCATGCTGGTCAGCCAATACAATCATATCCTGGTAGTCCTCTCCTTTGTTGTTGCCATCCTTGCTGCGTATACCGCGCTGAACATGGCTGCACGCGTTGCCGGGAGCCAGGGCGTCGCTGCCCGCGTCTGGCTGGCTGGCGGCGGTATTGCAATGGGTATTGGCGTGTGGGCCATGCATTTTATCGGTATGCTGGCGATGGACCTCTCCATGAGCATGAGCTACAACGCCACCCTGACGGTGTTATCCATGATTATCGCCGTGGGTTCGTCGCTTTTTGCGCTATGGCTCGTGAGCTGCGAGCAATTACGCTTGCGCCGACTGTTGCCCGGCGCGCTGGTAATGGGAAGCGGTATTGTTGCCATGCATTACACCGGCATGGCGGCGCTGGAAGTGATGCCCGGGATTATCTGGGACAAGGTCTGGGTGGCCATTTCGGTCGCGATTGCGCTTGCCGCTTCACTCGCGGCATTATGGCTGACCTTCCGCCTGCGTCACGAAGCCGCGCAGGTCGTGCTGATGCGCATGGGGGCCGCCATCACGATGGGAATTGCAATTGCCGGGATGCACTATGCAGGCATGAAAGCGGCGCAGTTTCCGATGTCCACAATGGTTCACCATGAAGGTATCAACGGGAGCTGGCTGGCGGTGCTGGTCAGCGTCGTCGCACTCTCTATTCTTGGGATCACCCTGCTGGTGTCGATGCTGGATGCCCGCCTTCAGGCGCGTACTGCCCTTCTGGCCTCGTCGCTTGCAGAAGCGAACCGGGAACTCGCGCAACTGGCGCTGCACGATACCCTGACACGTTTGCCCAACCGTATCCTGCTGGAAGACAGACTCGATCAGGCTATCAGTAAAGCAGACCGCGAGGGTACGCACTTTGCGCTGATGTTCATGGATCTCGACGGGTTTAAAACCATCAATGACGCCTACGGGCATGATGTCGGCGATAAACTCCTGGTCGCCGTGACGGAGCGTTTATTGCTGCCACTGAAGGGCCAGTTCACTCTCGCCCGTATCGGTGGCGATGAATTTGTTCTGCTGGCGGAGAGTGAAGGCCCGGATGATGCGGCCTCGCTGGCCAATTCGCTGGTTCGCGCTATAGATAACCCGTTTAACCTGGAACCTTATGAACTGGTGGTGACCCTCAGCATTGGGATCGCGCTTTACCCGCATGACGGCAAAACCGATCGCGAGCTGATGTTCAATGCCGATGCGGCGATGTACCACACAAAACATATGGGCCGGAACGGGTATCATTTTTTCCAGCCCTCCATGAATACGCTGGCGCAGACCCATCTGCAGTTGATGAATGATCTGTGGCTGGCCATCGATCGCGATGAACTTCGTTTGCTCTATCAGCCTAAATTCCATGCACCTGCAGGCCCCCTCCTCGGTTTTGAAGCACTACTACGCTGGCAGCATCCGAAGCAGGGATTATTGACGCCCGAACTCTTCCTGCCGCTGGCAGAAAAAACGGGTCTGATTATTCCCATCGGTAACTGGGTTATCAATGAAGCCTGTCGCCAGTTGCGTGAGTGGCACCTACAGGGGCACCGTAACTGGTCGATGGCGGTGAACCTGTCGACGCTGCAGTTTGAACAACCTTCACTGGTAAAAACGGTGCTCGACTGCCTGACCCGTCACGACGTCCCTCCGGAAATGCTGATCCTCGAAGTGACCGAAACCACAGCGATGAGCAACCCTGACGAAAGTGTGCGGGTACTGACAGAACTGACCAATGCCGGGGTGAAAGCCTCCATTGATGACTTCGGAACCGGGTATTCAAGCCTGCTATACCTTAAGCGCCTACCCGCCAGTGAACTGAAAATTGATCGTGCTTTTGTGCAGGAATTGAGTGGGGAAAGTGAAGATGCCACCATTGTCTCAGCCATCGTGGCGCTGGCAAAAACGCTCAATCTAAAAGTGGTGGCGGAGGGTGTGGAAACCGAAGCACAGCAAACGTTTTTGACAGAGCTGGGCTGTCACACGCTCCAGGGTTATCTGTTAGGTAAGCCGGTCAGTGCTCAAACCATTGAGGCACTTTGTGAACATGGGGAGATGTTGCCCGGCGCGGAAGTATAAACGTCATCCTGCGGCGACACGCGTATCACAGGGAGTGTCCCCAGGATGTTGTCGACCAGAGCGGGTGCCTGCTGATAAAGATTAAAACTGTCGCTATTCATTAACCAGTTTTTAATTATCCCGCTAAAAAAGCCATGGAGAACGATCAGCGTCAAATCAACATTAACCTGCGGTGAAATCACTTTCCGTGAAATGCAATTCTCCAGCGTCGCGCGCAGATAATCATTGTTAAAACCAATACGATTACGAATTTCACATTCTGAAATCATATCATTTTTAAATTCACATTTATGATACAGAATTTGTAAAAGCGCACACTGCCGTGGTTCACGCGCGATATATTGCAACGCTGTGATAAATTGCTCACGGAGCATTAACAACGGGTCATCATTTTCGGTGAGCGATAGCCTGTCACGAATCATTTCACGAAGGGGGAGCTGCTGCTCCCAAATGGCATTAAATATTTCGGCTTTACTGGAAAAATGCCAGTATACTGCGCCGCGCGTAACCTTTGCGGCATCAGCGATGTCCGTAAGCGTCGTGTTGGCTACGCCACGGGTAGCAAACTCAGCGATTGCCGCCTCGATCAGCAATTGCCGGGTTTTCTGGGCATCTTCTTTCTTTTTACGCGCCATAGACAGTTACTCGTTATTCACACGTTGAAGACTTAATTTTGGAGTCAGGTAACAAAGTATTCCCTAAAAACGGTTTTAATTTTGAACAAAAAAAGTCAACCCTCTTAATTTATAATTAAGGTGAATGAATGAAAGTAATTAAATTCACCCTAGATATGAATGAAACCATTAAATCCCATTTACTTGATTATTCATGAGTAAGTATATCGTCTAATGGACCCGGTCTGATTCTGACTTTTGTCTTTCCCCCTCTTCATTCGCACTTATAAATTAAAAAACATTAAATACCCTCATTATTATATGCAGCTACATTTTTGTATTTGTACCCTGCCCTTGTCACCGATTTACGGCAAATATCGGTTAATGGGTAGTTAAAGGAACAGTAATGACGAATCATTTCAGACTCTTACCCTTAGCCGGTTTTATTGTCTGCGCCGCACTGCTCACCGGATGCGATGGGCAGGAAAACCAGCAACAACATCCACAAGCCCCTCAGGTGAGTGTACACATTGTGGAAAGCGCGCCACTGGCAGTCACAACGGAACTTCCTGGCAGGACAGATGCGTATCGCGTTGCGGAGGTTCGTCCTCAGGTTAGCGGCATCATTCTGCGCCGTAACTTCACAGAAGGCAGTGATGTGAAGGCAGGCGACTCCCTTTATCAAATCGATCCTGCAACGTATCAGGCGGCCTATGACAGTGCGAAAGGCGAACTGGCGAAAGCGCAGGCGGCAGCGAATATTGCGCATCTGACGGTGAAACGCTATGTCCCGCTGGTCGGTACCCAGTATGTCAGCAAGCAGGAATACGATCAGGCAGTGGCGACGGCGCAACAGGCCGATGCCAGCGTCGTTGCCGCGAAGGCCGGTGTTGAAAGCGCGCGCATCAATCTTGCCTATACCAAAGTAACATCACCTATCAACGGACGTATCGGCAAATCCAGCGTCACCGAAGGGGCTCTCGTCACTAACGGGCAGGCTACCGCCCTGGCAACGGTACAGCAGCTTGATCCCATCTACGTCGATGTGACTCAGTCCAGCAATGATTTTATGCGCCTGAAACAGACCAGCCTGGAAAAAGGGGACGCTACCAGCACCGTTGAGCTGTTGATGGAAAACGGTCAGCCATACCCGCAGAAGGGTACGCTGCAATTCTCGGATGTGACGGTCGACGAAAGCACCGGTTCGATTACCCTGCGCGCGATCTTCCCGAATCCTCAGCATCAACTCTTACCCGGTATGTTTGTCCGCGCGCGCATTGATGAAGGCACACAGCCGGATGCCATTTTGGTTCCGCAGCAGGGCGTGACCCGTACACCGCGCGGTGACGCAACGGTGATGGTGGTTAACGATAAAAACCAGGTTGAATCGCGTACCGTCGTTGCACCTCAGGCGATTGGCGACCGCTGGCTGGTGACGAAAGGGCTGAAAAATGGCGACCGCGTGATTGTCAGCGGCCTGCAAAAAGTCCGTCCTGGCGTCACCGTCGTGGCGACACCTGATACCGCTGCCACGCCAGCCAGTTAAGGACAACGCCATGGCTAATTTCTTTATTCAAAGGCCGGTTTTCGCCTGGGTACTCGCTATTATTTTGATGATTGCGGGCGGGCTGGCTATTCTGAAACTGCCCGTTGCGCAGTATCCGACCATCGCCCCTCCTGCTGTTGCCATCACAGCAACCTACCCTGGCGCTGACGCCCAGACGGTGCAGGATACCGTGACGCAGGTTATCGAGCAGAACATGAACGGCATCGATAATCTGATGTATATGTCGTCCACCAGCGATTCTGCGGGTAACGTCACCATCACTCTGACCTTTGAGTCGGGTACAGACCCGGACATCGCGCAGGTTCAGGTTCAAAACAAACTTCAGCTCGCCATGCCGCTGCTGCCACAAGAAGTACAGCAGCAAGGGATTGGCGTTGAAAAATCCAGCAGTAGCTTCCTGCTGGTTGCGGGCTTTGTGTCGGACAATAAAAACCTGACTCAGGATGATATCTCTGACTACGTCGCGTCGAATGTGAAAGATGCGATTAGTCGCACAACGGGTGTTGGTGATGTGCAGCTGTTCGGTGCGCAATATGCGATGCGTATCTGGCTTGACAGCAATGCGATGAATAAATACCAGCTGACGCCTCTGGATATTATCAATCAACTGAAAACGCAGAATGACCAGATTGCGGCCGGTCAGCTAGGTGGAACGCCATCTGTTCCGGGCCAGCAATTGAACGCCTCTATCATCGCGCAAACCCGCCTAAAATCGCCGGAAGAGTTTGGCCGCGTGACGCTGAAGGTAAACCAGGACGGCTCCATGGTGCACCTGAAGGATGTGGCTCGCATTGAGCTGGGCGGCGAAAACTACAACATGGTAACCAGGATCAACGGGCAGGCGGCTACGGGTCTCGGGATCAAGCTGGCAACCGGGGCAAACGCGCTGGATACGGCGGCGGCAATTAAGAGTAAGCTGGCACAGCTGCAGCAATTCTTTCCGCAGGGATTGAAGGTTGTCTATCCCTATGACACCACGCCGTTCGTGAAAATCTCCATTCACGAAGTGGTGAAAACCCTGTTCGAGGCGATTGTTCTCGTCTTCCTCGTCATGTATTTGTTCCTGCAAAACCTGCGGGCAACGCTCATTCCTACGATTGCGGTTCCGGTCGTTCTGTTGGGGACCTTCGCGGTTCTGGCGGCATTCGGTTTCTCTATCAATACCCTGACGATGTTTGGGATGGTGCTGGCGATAGGCCTGTTGGTCGATGATGCGATTGTGGTTGTTGAGAACGTCGAACGCGTCATGGTTGAGGACAAGCTGCCGCCAAAAGAGGCAACGCAGAAGTCGATGGAGCAGATCCAGGGCGCGCTGGTCGGTATCGCCATGGTGCTTTCGGCAGTATTCATCCCAATGGCCTTTTTTGGCGGCTCGACGGGGGCCATCTATCGCCAGTTCTCGCTCACCATTGTCTCCGCGATGGCGCTGTCCGTACTGGTTGCACTGATCCTCACCCCTGCCCTTTGCGCCACATTGCTCAAGCCCGCGTCAAGTGAACATCACGAGAAGAAAGGTGGCTTCTTTGGCTGGTTCAATACCCTCTTTGATAAGAGTGTGGAACACTACAGTAACAGCGTGAGCGGTATTCTTCGCAAGACCGGACGCTACCTGGTGGTGTACGTGCTCATCGTCGGCGGCATGGCGGTACTGTTCCTGCGCTTGCCGACCTCCTTTCTGCCTGAAGAGGATCAGGGGGTGTTTATGACGATGGTTCAGCTTCCTGCCGGAGCAACCCAGACACGTACGCAGCAAGTTCTCGATCAGGTTCAGGACTACTACCTGACCAAAGAGAAAGCGAATGTTGAGTCCGTCTTTACCGTTAATGGTTTTAGCTTTAGCGGCCAGGGGCAAAACTCCGGTATCGCCTTCGTCAGCCTGAAACCGTGGGAAGAACGCCCGGGTGAGAAGAATAGCGTTGAAGCCATTGTGGGTCGCGCGACGAAAGCGTTCAGCCAGATCAAAGATGGCCTCGTATTTCCCTTTAACCTGCCTGCAATTATCGAGTTAGGTACTGCAACGGGATTCGATTTCGAACTGATCGATCAGGCCAACCTGGGACATGCGCAGTTAACTCAGGCGCGTAACAAACTGCTCGGCATGGTAAAGGAGCACCCCGACCTGCTGGTTCGAGTGCGACCTAACGGTCTGGAAGATACCCCTCAGTTCAAACTGGATGTCGATCAGGAGAAAGCACAGGCCCTGGGCATCAGCCTCTCTGATGTCAACCAGACGATCTCGACGGCATTAGGGGGCACTTACGTAAATGACTTTATCGATCATGGCCGCGTGAAAAAAGTGTACGTTCAGGCCGATGCCCGCTTCCGCATGTTGCCGGGAGACATCAGCAACCTTTACGTGCGTAGCGCAAATGGCGAAATGGTACCGTTCTCAGCCTTTAGCAACGCCCACTGGGTGTATGGTTCTCCTCGCCTTGAACGCTACAACGGCATGCCATCAATGGAGATCCTCGGTGAATCTGCACCGGGTAAGAGTACCGGTGAAGCAATGGTCATGATGGAAAGCCTCGCCTCAAAACTGCCTTCTGGCATCGGCTACGACTGGACAGGTATGTCATTTCAGGAACGACTTTCAGGCAACCAGGCACCAGTGTTGTATGCTATCTCACTGATAGTGGTGTTCTTATGCCTGGCTGCGCTGTATGAGAGTTGGTCTATTCCATTCTCCGTCATGCTGGTTGTGCCATTGGGGGTAATTGGTGCGCTTCTCGCAGCATCATTGCGAGGACTGAACAATGACGTCTATTTCCAGGTCGGCCTTCTGACAACAATTGGGTTATCGGCCAAAAATGCCATCCTGATTGTCGAGTTTGCCAAAGACCTGATGGAGAAGGAGGGCAAAGGGATAATTGAAGCGACGCTGGAAGCCTCCCGGATGCGCCTTCGTCCTATCCTGATGACTTCTCTGGCCTTTATTTTGGGTGTCATGCCGTTGGTAATGAGCAGCGGTGCCGGGAGCGGCGCGCAAAACGCTGTCGGGACGGGTGTAATGGGAGGCATGCTATCTGCAACGCTTTTGGCTATCTTCTTCGTACCCGTATTCTTTGTAGTTGTCCGTCGGCGATTCACAAACCATAAACAATAACCATTACTAAAAGGCACCTCTGGTGCCTTTTTATTTAAGGTAAACAACAGTTTTAAATTTTTACAGCTTCATATTTTCTCCATTAATTCTTTTTGTCGCTCAACTTTCTCCATGATTTTTACAATTCACATAATTTGAGATTATTCCCCCTGCAACGCGAACTTCTACCGGTGGTAAAATAGCCACTAATTCGTTAATTGCCGTTTTGGCTTTATGGCGAATGTGAGAAAACACTGAGGTAACATCATGAAAAGATTCATTTCCGTTGCACTTCTCGCTGCGCTGCTTGCTGGTTGCGCGCACGATTCTCCATGTGTACCGGTATACGACGATCAAGGCCGACTGGTTCATACCAACACCTGCATGAAAGGCACCACCCAGGATAACTGGGAAACAGCCGGTGCTATCGCTGGCGGTGCTGCCGCAATAGCGGGTCTGACGCTGGGTATCGTGGCTCTGACCAAATAACCACTGGGGCATGACTCATTCCTGAAAGCGCGGCTCTGTCCGCGCTTTTGCTTTTAAATAGTGCACTAATTTCATATAAGTAAAAAAAGAGCCCTCTTTTATTCACGCCTGGTATTTTTTATAAGATTTACGTCACATCTTTATTGCTTATCCTGACGAATTAACAATTCCATCGTGATGATATTCACATATTAAATCCATTTAATACCCTGCCAATATTCACGACTGAAACTACCTCTGGCTTTAACCTTATCCTTCAACCAAATTTTGCTCTAATTTGTGGCGCAGGTTGGAATTTCGCACCGTTTCGGGGCATTCGATTTATTTAAGCCTGTCTACACTCAGCATTATGCGTTCACTTGTCTTTATTTAATCGAGCGCAAAACCTGGCATTACGTTTGCTTTATAAACGTTGGCCAAAGCCACAGACAGGTAAAAGCGTTTTAAAACGCCTCTATAACGATAAATTTCGCCACACAGGATCCATTATGAAAAAGACGATGATAGCCAGCCTGGCCGCCGCGAGCGTGTTGTTTGCTGTAGCCGGACAGGCGCAGGCGGGCACGACGCTGGATGCCGTTAAAAAGAAAGGTTTTGTACAATGTGGTATCAGTGACGGTTTGCCAGGCTTTTCCTATGCCGACGCGAACGGCAAGTTTACCGGTATTGACGTTGATGTCTGCCGTGGCGTTGCCGCAGCGGTTTTCGGTGATGACAGCAAAGTAAAATATACCCCACTGACGGCGAAAGAACGTTTCACTGCGCTACAGTCTGGCGAAGTTGATATGCTCTCCCGCAATACGACCTGGACCTCCTCGCGTGACGCGGGAATGGGCATGTCATTTACCGGCGTCACCTATTACGACGGCATCGGCTTCCTTACTCACAATAAAGCCGGTCTGAAAAGCGCTAAAGAGCTGGATGGTGCGACCGTGTGCATCCAGGCGGGTACTGACACAGAGCTTAACGTCGCGGACTACTTCAAATCCAATAAAATGAAGTACACCCCAGTCACCTTTGATCGCTCCGATGAGTCGGCTAAGGCGCTGGAGTCAGGCCGTTGCGATACCCTGGCGTCTGACCAGTCACAGCTCTACGCATTACGCATCAAATTGAGCAACCCTGCCGAGTGGATTGTCCTGCCTGAAGTGATCTCCAAAGAGCCTCTTGGCCCCGTCGTTCGCCGCGGCGATGAGGACTGGTTCTCCATCGTTCGCTGGACATTGTTTGCCATGCTGAACGCCGAAGAGATGGGCATCAGCTCGAAAAACGTCGATGAGAAAACCGCTAATCCGTCCACGCCGGATATGGCACATCTTCTGGGCAAAGAGGGTGATTTCGGCAAGGACCTGAAGCTGGATAACAAGTGGGCTTATAACATCATTAAACAGGTCGGTAACTATGCCGAGATCTTTGAGCGCAACGTGGGTTCGGAAAGCCCGCTGAAGATCAAACGCGGCCAGAACAATCTCTGGAATAACGGCGGTATTCAGTACGCACCGCCTGTACGTTAAGTCTTTGCTGTAACGGGCACTGCAAGCGCAGTGCCCAGTCCAGAGTCATGGTTACCGAGGTTTTTTATGTCCCATCGCCGCTTAGCCGTAAAAGGATCGCTGTCCTTTTCTCATCCCGCGGTCCGCGCCTGGCTTTTCCAGATTATTGCTGTTGTCGTGGTTGTGGTTATCGCCATTTATTTAATCCACAACACCGTTACCAACCTGAATAACCGAGGCATCACCTCGGGTTTTGCCTTTCTGGATCGCAGCGCGGGTTTTGGCATTGTTCAGCATCTTATTGATTATCAGGAAGGCGATACGTATGGACGCGTATTCATCGTAGGTTTGCTAAATACGCTGCTGGTGTCAGCGCTCTGTATTGTGTTCGCTTCCGTACTCGGCTTTTTCCTTGGTCTGGCCCGACTTTCTGAAAACTGGCTGCTGCGGAAACTCTCGACCATTTATATCGAAACCTTTCGTAATATCCCGCCACTGCTGCAGATTTTCTTCTGGTATTTCGCTGTCCTGCGTAACCTTCCCGGTCCACGCCAGGCCGTGGATGCTTTCGATCTTCTTTTTCTGAGCAACCGCGGGTTATACATACCCTCTCCGCAGGTCGCCGAAGGGCTTTATGCCTTCATCATCGCAATAATTATCGCACTCGCGATTTCTGTCGGCGTGTTCCGCTATAACCGTAAGCATCAGATCAAAACCGGGCAGTTGCGTAAAACATGGCCGGTTGGCGCTGCACTGATTATTGGCCTGCCGTCAGTCGCCCACTGGCTATTTGGCGCAGCCTTGCACTGGGATATTCCGCATCTGCGTGGTTTTAACTTCCAAGGCGGTATGGTGTTAATTCCGGAACTGGCCGCACTGACGCTGGCGCTCTCGATTTATACCTCCGCATTTATTGCGGAAATCATCCGCTCCGGGATCCAGGCTGTCCCTTACGGACAGCACGAGGCGGCGCGCTCACTGGGCTTGCCAAATACCGTGACGCTTCGCCAGGTCATTATTCCGCAGGCTTTACGGGTCATCATCCCGCCACTGACCAGCCAGTACCTCAATATTGTCAAAAACTCATCACTGGCCGCAGCCATCGGCTACCCCGATATGGTGTCACTGTTCGCAGGGACCGTGCTTAACCAGACCGGGCAAGCAATTGAAACTATTGCCATTACCATGTCTGTTTATCTGATCATCAGTCTGATGATTTCATTATTGATGAACCTTTATAACCGCCGTATAGCACTGGTTGAGCGCTAAGGATCCATGATGACAAAAGCGATATTGTCGCACTCCTCGCGTCCTGCCAGCACAACAGGTGGGCGCTTCATTATCTGGGCACGTAAGAACCTGTTCTCCAGCTGGAGTAACAGCCTGCTGACGATTGTGTGCCTGTGGTTAATCTGGGAACTGATCCCGCCGCTGCTTAACTGGGCTTTCCTGCAGGCGAACTGGGTGGGCTCCACACGCGCGGATTGTACGAAAGCGGGTGCATGCTGGGTCTTTATCCACGAACGTTTTGGCCAGTTCATGTATGGATTGTACCCACATGAACAGCGCTGGCGGATTAATCTGGCGCTGGTTATCGGTCTGCTCTCCATCGCCGTAATGTTCTGGAAAAAGCTTCCCCACCGTGGCCGATACATTGCGAGCTGGGCTGTTGTTTATCCGATTATTGTTTGGGTGTTGTTGTATGGCGGTTTTCTGGGGCTCGAGCGTGTTGAAACCCGTCAGTGGGGCGGACTGACGCTGACGCTCATTATTGCTTCTGTGGGGATCGCGGGCGCTCTGCCGTGGGGGATTTTACTGGCTCTGGGACGGCGTTCAAAAATGCCGGTTGTACGCGTTCTCTCCGTTATTTTCATAGAGTTCTGGCGTGGCGTACCGCTTATCACCGTTCTGTTTATGTCGTCGGTCATGCTGCCGCTGTTTATGGCAGAAGGCACAACGATAGACAAACTGATCCGCGCCCTGGTCGGGGTGATTCTGTTTCAGTCAGCCTACGTTGCTGAGGTTGTGCGTGGTGGTCTGCAGGCATTGCCTAAAGGCCAGTACGAAGCCGCTGAATCTTTGGCACTCGGTTACTGGAAAACGCAGGGTCTGGTCATTCTCCCGCAAGCACTCAAGCTGGTCATTCCTGGTCTGGTCAACACGATCATTGCCCTCTTCAAAGATACCAGCCTGGTGATCATCATCGGATTGTTCGATCTCTTTAGCAGCGTGCAGCAGGCTACCGTTGACCCTGTCTGGCTGGGTATGTCCACCGAGGGATATGTCTTCGCTGCTCTGATCTACTGGATCTTCTGTTTTAGCATGTCGCGCTATAGCCAGCATCTGGAAAAGCGCTTTAACACCGGGCGTACACCGCACTGAGGAAATTATGAGCCAGATTACTATGACACCTGCCGACGCGATGATTACGCTGGAAAACGTCAATAAATGGTACGGACAATTTCATGTCCTGAAGGATATCAATCTCAAGGTGAAGCAGGGCGAACGTATCGTACTTTGTGGTCCTTCCGGTTCAGGGAAATCCACAACTATTCGCTGTATTAACCATCTTGAAGAACATCAGCAGGGGCGTATTGTGGTTGATGGTATCGAGTTGAATGAAGATATTCGCAATATCGACCGTGTACGACAGGAAGTGGGGATGGTGTTCCAGCACTTCAATCTGTTCCCGCATCTGACCGTTTTGCAAAACTGCACGCTGGCCCCCATTTGGGTTCAAAAGATGCCGAAAAAAGAGGCCGAAGCGTTGGCAATGCATTATCTGGAGCGTGTGCGCATTGCTGAGCATGCCAATAAATTCCCTGGGCAGATATCCGGCGGTCAGCAGCAGCGTGTGGCCATCGCCCGTTCCCTGTGCATGAAACCTAAGATAATGTTGTTTGATGAGCCAACATCAGCGCTGGATCCAGAAATGGTGAAAGAGGTGCTGGATACCATGATTGGGCTGGCGCAATCCGGGATGACGATGTTGTGCGTGACGCATGAGATGGGGTTTGCCAGAACTGTCGCTGACAGGGTGATCTTTATGGATCGTGGAGAGATTGTCGAACAGGCACCACCGGATGAGTTCTTTGCGCATCCGAAGTCAGAACGCACACGGGCATTTTTATCGCAGGTGATTCATTAATTGTTTGTTATGCCGGGTGGCGGCTTCGCCTTACCCGGCATACAGTTTGTGTAGTGTAGAAAAGCAAAAAGGCCATCCTTTCGGATGGCCTTCTCACTTATTTGATGTCTGGCAGTTCCCTACTCTCACATGGGGAGACCCCACACTACCATCGGCGCTACGGCGTTTCACTTCTGAGTTCGGCAT
>Ga0157371_10003870_pt1 | contig 13344 bp, 16 predicted proteins | sample C45metaG_FD_113462 | JGI IMG/M metagenome (GOLD analysis project Ga0157371, IMG submission 113462) | Corn rhizosphere microbial communities from Kellogg Biological Station, Michigan, USA - C4-5 metaG | ecosystem: Host-associated > Plants > Roots > Rhizosphere > Soil | place: USA: Michigan... | reverse complement strand
GTCGTCGCGGATCGCAGCCACGACGTTCTTCAACGTGCTGGGGTCGAATGGCGTTACTTGCAGCAGTTGCGGCTCAGGCGCCAGGACATTGGCGACTTGGTTGAGCGGCATTTTACTGCCATAAGCCTCGACCATAACGCCGTCGAGCATGCCCGGGTGGGCGCGGCCGGTGCGGACTTTTTTGAGGTCGTCCTCAAAGTGCGCATAAGCTTGGTTCATCTTCTCTTCAAAAGGTTTAACGTCAAACATGATTCTCCTAATCGTTCTTCTTCTCTTATCATATCAGACCATTCCCTCTTGCAGTTTCAAAAAATTTATTGATAATAACAATGTTCTACCCATCCACGACCGAGGAGCCATCTTGAGAGTCTCTGGTACGGGCTTTGCCCGACTCCGCGGACCGCACGACACGTACGCGCTCCTGCTGAACAAGGGCAGGCTGACGCGCGATGGGGATCGCATTCTGTCCCCCATCGGCGGCGGGTTCGACCTGCTGCCGGGCGGCAAGCAGTACCTGGAAAAGCTCGGCGCCGAGCACTTCGAGGGCCACGACCACAACGAACTGCGCTGCCAGGTTCCGGACGCGCAGATCCCGCGAGTGATCGCCTGGTTCGAGCGTCGCCACCAGCGGGAGACCACCGTCTGGCGGGAGCTGATGGAAGAGCTGGTGGAAGAAACCGGCATCCTGACGCTGAGCGGCCTGCGCGACGGCTACGTCGAGCGCTACGCCTGTGGCCGGCGCCACGAGGCCCGGACCACGCGCAACGTCCCCAACAAGCAGACGACGTACCTCATGGAGATCTTCGACGTCGGCGTCAGCCCCAACACGCTGCGGACGCTGTGGACGGCGTCGCAGCGACCGATCGAACGGCGCTGGATGTACTTCGTCACCGCCGACGAGATCGCCAGCGGAAGGACGAAGGACGGCGTGAAGATCGGCCAGATCTCGCAGTTCGTCCTGTAGAACCCCGCCGGATGGCGCTGCCCTCAACACGAGGTGCGGCGCTGTCCGGCGAACGAGACAAACTTATATACAAAACACCTCGCGTTGTGCGAGGTGTTTTATTTTACAAGTGAGCAACTTTATTATTCGCTAACGCCAAGCTCGATGCGCTTGAACTGGCGAACAACAATGTTCTCGCCCAGACGAGCAATGTGCTCTTTGACGTAGTCGCCAACGGTCTGGTCAGGGTTCTTGATGAAAGGTTGTTCGGTCAAGATTTTCTCGGCAAAGTACTTCTTGAGCATGCCTTCAGCGATCTGCTCAATCATGTTTTCTGGCTTGCCTTCGTTCTTAACCTTCTCGACGAACTCAGCCTTCTTAGCGTCGCGAACATCAGCTGGGACGTCCTCGATGCTAGCAAATGCTGGCGCGCTAGCTGCAATGTGCATAGCAACATCGTGTACCAGATTCTTAAAGTCGTCGGTGCGGGCCACAAAGTCGGTCTCGCAGTTAACTTCCACAACAACGCCAATGCGGCCGCCGTGAACGTAGCTGTCTACCAAACCTTCGCGAGCTTCGCGCTCGCCCTTCTTCTCGGCGCGGGTCAGACCCTTTTTGCGCATAGCTTCCAGGGCTTTGTCGAAGTCGCCGTCAGCTTCGGTCAGAGCGTTCTTGGCGTCGGTCAGGCCAACACCAGTCAACTCTTTAAGCTTCTTTACTTCCTCAAGTGAGATTGCACCCATCCTTACTTCTCCTCTTTCTTAGCCTCTGCAGGAGCGGCTGCCTTGCGAGCGCCGACACCTTCGGCAATTGCTTGCTTAACGTAGTCAGTGATCAGTTGAACGCTCTTGATAGCGTCATCGTTTGCCGGAATGATGTAATCGGCAACATCTGGGTTGGCGTTGGTATCAACGATTGCAACCACTGGGATGTTCAAGCGGCGAGCTTCCTTAACGGCGTTTTCTTCGGCAATGAGGTCAACGACAAACATTGCGCCTGGCTGACCGTTCATGTCCTTGATGCCACCGTACTTGAAGTTCAAGCTGTCGATTTCTTCCTGGAAGCGCTGGACTTCGAGCTTGTTGTAGCGGCTGGCGAGTTCACCAGAAGCCATGCGAGTCTCGAGGTTCTTGAGACGCTTAACGCGCTCGCTGACCGTCTTAACGTTGGTGAGCATACCGCCCATCCAGCGTTCGGTGACGAATGGCATCTTTACTTCCTCGGCTGCTGCCTTGAGGATGTCCTTAGCCTGGCGCTTGGTACCAACAAACAGTACTTGCTTGCCATCAGCGGTGGTCTTCTCGAGAAACGCCAACGCCTTTTCCAAGCCTTCGACGGTCTTGGTCAGGTCGATAATGTGCGTGCCAGCACGCTTACTGTGAATGTAAGGCGCCATCTTAGGGTGCCATCGGCTGGTCTTGTGCCCAAAGTGAGCACCGCTGGCCAGCAAAGCCTTGATATCTACAGCAACTGCCATAAAATCCTTCTCCTTCCCCTGCGCTTATTCCCAAGTGGGAGGATTTGTACGCGCGTCAGGGTGTTTCGTTAAACTTATTACCCTGTTACTGTACCACAATTACTCTTGATTGCCAATGCTCCAATGGTATACCGTTAAGTTCGTGCTTTAGGCAATTCGCGATTCCGGAGGAAGACTATGGTACAGATCACCGGAAAGACCTGCTCGTTCCGAGAAGCTCGCGGCAAGCGGCCGGCCCACATCTTCGCACTCTGCGATCTGGGCCAGGACCACCTGCTGCCGGTTTCGCTCCCCGGCCACGAGAGTCCCGGCAGTCGCGGCATCGAGAGCCGTGAAGATGGCCGCCTGATCCGCGTCCGTCTGGCGGTTACGGCACCGCGGCTTCGGCGAGTCGCCATCGGTATTTCCGTACCAGCCGGGCACAACCTCGGCGAAGATGACTTCCGCCTGCGGCTGATCTTCGACGACAAGAGCGCGCGCATCCTGCACCCGCCCATCCAGGGTGGCGCACAGGCTCGCTATGCCCTGCTGGCTTCACTGGGCCTGACCACGCACGGCTGGAGCGTCGGCCGATTCGACCCGCCCGAACTGTTCGCCGACAAGCAAGCGCTCAGCGCAGCCCACCCCGTCCCCGACTGGTGGGTGAGGCTGACCGGCTGAAGCCAACCAAACGGCCCGCTCCTGCCCCACGTCCGGGCGGAGCGGGCCACGCCCCACAAAATATCGTGCTAACAGATCATTAACCCTTTACATTTATCTATAAAACCTTTACAATAGGCATCAAGTTATGAAAAAAGATCTACACCCAACCGAATATCGCCCAGTCGTCTTCCAGGACGCTGCTGCTGACTTTGCGTTTCTGACCAGCTCAACCGCCAAGTCAGACAAGACCATCAAGTGGGAAGATGGCAACGAATACCCACTCGTTCAGGTGCACATTAGTAGCGCTTCTCACCCGTTCTACACAGGTAAGGAAAAGTTGCTCGACACCGAAGGTCGCGTTGACCGCTTCAAGGCTCGCACCGAAGCTGCAGAAGCTCGCAAGGCTGCTCTGCAAAACAAAGCCAAGAAGGCTGTCGCTAAGGCTAGCAAAAAAGCCGAAGCTACCGAAGAATAACTTCAGGCGGGTGCCAACCCCGGGGGTACACGGTAATGGCTAGTATTAACCTCAATCTCGAGGCATTAGAATCCGAGAAGCAAGCGCTCGAAGCTTTTTTAAGTGGTCCGAGCGCTTTTTCTGACCCAAGCTACGCCAAAAAGACTCGTCGTCTGAGCGAGCTAGAGAAAATTATCAGCATGGCCAACCGCCAGACCGAGCTCAAGAAGCAGCTGTCCGAGGCACACGATCTGGTTGGCGGCGACGATGGCGAACTGGCCGACCTCGCCAAGCTGGAAATCCCCGAGATCGAAGACGAGCTGGCGCGCATCGACGAAGATTTGTTCATCTTGCTGACGCCAAAAGACCCTAACGACGAGAAAGACATTATCATCGAAATCCGTGCTGGCGCTGGTGGCGACGAAGCCTCCCTGTTTGGCGCGGAACTCTACCGCATGTACATCCGTTACTGCGAAATGCACGACTTCAAGGTCGAGAACATCAGCGAAAGCCCTAGCGAAGTTGGTGGCTACAAAGAAATCGTCTTTGGCGTCAAAGGCGTCGACGCCTACCGCACCTTCAAGTTTGAATCCGGCGTGCACCGCGTCCAGCGCGTGCCAGCGACCGAGAGCTCTGGCCGCATCCACACCTCAACCGTGACCGTTGCCGTCATGCCTGAGGCCGAAGAAACCGACGTCGAGATTAACCCGAACGACCTGCGCATCGACGTCTACCGCAGTAGTGGCCACGGCGGCCAGTCGGTTAACACAACGGACTCGGCCGTGCGCATCACGCACTTGCCAACCGGCATTGTTGTGACCTGTCAGGACGAAAAATCCCAGATCAAGAACAAAGAAAAAGCCATGGGCGTGCTTCGCTCTCGCCTGCTGACGATGAAGCTCGAGGAAGAACAGGCTAAGCAAAGTGCCGAGCGCCGTGGCTTGATCGGTTCTGGTGACCGCTCGGAGAAAATTCGCACGTACAACTTCCCGCAAGACCGCGTGACCGACCACCGCATCGGCTACTCTCGCTCCAACCTGCCAAAGATGCTGGATGGTAACTTCGACGACATCATATTGGAGCTCCAAAAGGCCGAGCGCGAGCTACGCGCCCATGAAGCCGAACAGAGCCAAAGCTAATGGACAACGAACCAATCACCAGTATCCACAATCCACGCGTCAAGGCACTTGCCAAGCTCCGTAAGCGCTCCGAGCGCGACGAGCAGGGCGTCTTTATGACCGAAGGCTATCGCCCGATTACACGCGCCCTGGCGGCAGGTTTTCACTTTGACGAAATCTATTACAGCCCTGAATGGTTCCTTGGCAGCAACGAGCAAAAAGTTCTGGACGATGCCGCCGCAGCGGGCGCACAACTGACCCGCCTGGGCAAAGAAGCTTTTGCCAAAATCGCCTACCGCGAACGTCCCGAGGGCTTGATCGGTATCGGCAAGCAATGGCACACCTCGCTGGACGACCTCAAGCTTTCCAAGACGCCGTTCCTAATCGTAGTGGAAGCCATCGAAAAGCCGGGCAACCTTGGCACCATTCTCCGCTCTGCCGACGCAACCGGTGCCGAAGCTGTTATTGTCTGCGACGCCGTGACTGATCTGTTTAATCCAAACGTCGTCCGCGCTTCAACCGGCGTGATGTTTACCACCCCAACCGTCATTACCGACAGCGCATCTGCTATCGAGTTTCTGCGTACGCACAAGATTCGTTCCCTGGCTGCCACACCTGCCGCCAAAGAGCTCTACACCGACGTTGACCTCAAACAACCCGTCGCCATCGTAATGGGTAGCGAGCAATTTGGTCTGACCGACACTTGGCTCGAGAGCTGCGATTTGCCTGTGCGCCTGCCTATGGCGGGTATTGCCGATTCCCTGAACGTTAGCGCCGCCACCGTCGCCATCGCCTACGAAGTTGTTCGTCAACGAAACGCAAAGTAATGACTATCGACCAGTGGCTGCGCCACGCTACCGAACAGCTCAAGAAGGCCGGCATCGAAACGAGCCGTCTGGATGCTGAGTTGATCCTGGCGAATGTCTTCGAACGCGGGCGCGTTTACCTGCATGCTCACGGCGAAGAAACTATCTCGGATGAAGCCCTGCAGGTCGCGAATACTCAACTGGAGCAGCGCGCTCAGCGCCTACCCCTCGCCTACATCTTCGGTTACAAAGAATTCTATGGTCGCGACTTCGCCGTCACTCCGGATGTACTCGTTCCCCGCCCAGAGACCGAAGCGCTTGTGGAGCTACTCCCAACCGTCGAGAATCTTTCGATGATCGACGTTGGTACCGGCTCGGGCGCTATCGCCATCACTGCCCAGCTCGAACACCCAAGTTGGACCGTCACGGCCTGCGACATCGACGAAGACGCTCTGCTGGTTGCGGCACACAACGCCGACGCGCTTAAAGCTCGTATCATTTTTCGCCACAGCAACTTACTGACAAATATCGACGGGACATTCGATGTCATTGCCGCTAACCTTCCCTACGTCGACCGCGACTGGGAGCGCTCGCCAGAAACGGATTTTGAGCCTGCTTTGGCGCTCTTTGCTGATGATCACGGCCTGGAACTCATCGAAAAACTTATCGAGCAAACGCCTGATCATCTTGCGGAACACGGTTATCTCCTGCTGGAGGCCGACCCACAGCAGCATCCGACGATCATTGCCGCTGCCCAACAAAAAAGCCTCCGGCACATTCGCACCGAAGGCTACGTAGTCCTGCTACAACGCTAGCTGCTCGGATAGGGCGCCAGCGTCACATCGATAGTTTGCGTCTTACCGGAACGTACGACGGTCAACGTTATCTTTTCGCCCGGGCCATACTGCGAGAGCGCACTGGCCAAAGAGTGGCTGTCATCGAGCGTGGTGTTATTCACTTTGGTAATAACGTCACCCTGCTTAAGGCCGGCTTTGTCGGCCGGACTGCCGGACACCACAGCCGGAGCATTAGCGTCACCCATAACGTAGGCGCCATTGTTTACATTGAGGTTGAGCTGCTGCGCGGTCGATTTGTCGAGCGTGATGTAGCGGACGCCGAGGTATGGACGGACGATCTGGCCCTGCTTAAGAACTGAGTTGATTAGTGCCTTAGCGTCGTTAATTGGGATGGCAAAGCCGATGGCCTGCCCCTCTTCCGACACCGCGGTGTTCATGCCCACGACCTTACCGTCCAGCGTTACCAACGGGCCGCCAGAGTTGCCAGGGTTGATTGCGGCGTCCGTCTGAAGGAGGTTCTCTAGCTGTTCACTCGCGCCCTGGTCGTCTTCGCTGGCCTGGATAGGGCGGCCTTTGCCAGAGATGATGCCCGAAGTAACGCTGTTGCGGAACTCACCCAATGCGTTGCCAATGGCTACAACCTGTTGGCCGGTTTGGACCGCGTCGGAGTCGCCCAGCTCAACGGCTGGCAGGTTCTTGACGTTGTTGATCTTCAGGAAGGCGATGTCGTTGAGCGGGTCGCGGCCCACAACACTGACGTTGTCGTAGGTTGTACCGTCGGCCAATACCACGCTCACCTTGGAAGTTCCAGATGGAATGACGTGCTTGTTGGTCATGATGTAGCCATCGGCAGAAATGATAATGCCACTCCCGGCACCCTGCTCCACGGCAGTTGCGCCAAAGTCTCGGCGCGAAGCAGCCTGCGACTCTGTAGTGATAGCAACCGTACTGGGGCTGACTTTCTTGAAGACGTCTGCCACAATCTCACCTTGTTGCAGGACGATTTTATCGCGGTTTTGCGTGATTGTTTGCGATGCGTCAGGCTTGATGATACCTGTTGCCAAAAGCAGCCATGCTGTGGCGGCGCTACTGGCGACACACAGCGCGACGATGCCCACAACTTTGGCAGGCATACCAAACCGTCGTTGTCGCTTTGGTTTTACAATAGGTGCTGTCGATTTTTGTTCGTCAGGCTCCATTACCCCTCCCTTTGTATCGGTAGTTGAAATTAGATCGTTACGTCCCAGCGGGCGAAAATGAGAATGAACGCGATTAGCACTGCGCTGAAGATTGCCGTCGAACGCACCAGGCTCATGGTGAGGCGACGGGCCTTGGATGCTGCGTAGAGCTTACCTGCGGCCATTGAGATCACCAATACCAACAGTGCAATCTGCGGAATCTTGAACGGAAGTCGCAGATCATAAGTGTTCGTCCAACGATAGAGTAACCAGGCAAGCTGAGAAAGCGCTAAGCCCCACACATAGCTCACAAATTCACTCTGCTCTTCCTCGTAGTTCGATACCACGTGGCGAGCGGCGACGTAACCGATGGCGAAGCAGCCCAAGATGATAAAGAACTCATTCACGCCAGGTGCCGTCGAGAAACTAAGAAGCACCGTAAGCGCCAAGAACTGCGCAATGGCTGCCTGCAGCATTACAGAACTGTGGTCGGAGCGCGGCTTTACATACAGCAACCAGATGCCGAACAGTACTGCCAAGATCAGCATGACCGGCGTATTGCCGAGGCTCAGATACAGCAGGCCAACATAACTGATACCGACCAGAAAGTCGACCAAGTTAGCCTTGATGTTTACCCACCAGAAACGTGGACGCAGCGCAAAGACGCGCCACTTGCTCAACATAACCAATGCGAGTGCCGGCCATGCCGTGCTAAAGCTCGTCACCAACAGCAGCAGAACGATTGGTAGCGCCGCGTTAATGCCGATATAAGCCAGCTCGCCCACCTTAGTGCGACGAATGCCCGTCTTCAGTAACTCCATGATGTCACCATTATACCAAGCTGCAGGCGGGCTGTATACCGTCCGCGACTACTGGTTTGAGCTGGACGAGCCGCTGGCGGCGTCTGGACCGACGATGACGACGAACGATGCGTCACTGCTGATGCCAGCAGGCAGCTTTGTGCCAGTTGGCGCGCTCATACCGAGCGTCTGTTCAAGCTTCTTGAGGGTGGCAGGCTTCTTGCCGGCACTGAGGTCGTACAGCTGATACTTGCCTGTAATCTGCGGAGCGGTTGCGATGTTGCCGATGGTCATGCCGTCGTTATTTTCCAGGTTGTTGGCAATGTCGGTTGCTGCACCAGAGACGCCGCTACCGTTGAGGACGTCGACCTTGGCTGCTTCGTTAGAGATAGCGCCGAGGCCGCTGAGCTGCAGCTTCATGAACTTTTGAATGCTGGTGTAGGTGTACAAACCATCAACCGACTGCACAACCGATGAGCCGTCAGGGCCCTGACCGGTCGTCAGGATGGCTGGCTGCTGGTCGATGATACTGACCGACTGAATATTGTTGGAGTTGATGTCTTTGGCAACCTTGATGAAGGTCTTGATCTCAGATGCGTCGATGTTGGTGTGGATGTTGTTGCCCAACGATTCGATGAAGTTAGTGACAGAAACTGGGTTGGCGAGGAAGCCGACGCTAGTAGCTTTGTCCTTCATAGCGATAACAATCTTGCGCTGGTTAGCTTCGCGGTCGAAGTTGCTGCGTGGCAAGCCATAACCGCCAGAGTCGTTGCGGGCCTGAGCCAGCCACATAGCGTGCTCGCCGTCCAGGTGTGCCGGACCGTTTGGATACTTCACGAGGTAGCAGGTGTAGTTACAGCGCCAGTCGAAGTTGCGGTCCAAGATACCACGTGGGTCGGGGCTTTCGATAGTGACGTCGATGCCACCAAGCGCATTGACGGCGTCCTTGATGACAGCCAGGTTCAGGTGAACGGTGTACTGGATATCGGTACCGAAGATTTGACCAACCTTGCTGCTCAAAGCCTGCTGACCAGCTTCTTCGTTCTTGCCGTCAGGGTTAGCACATTCGTAAACGGTGTTGATCTTGCCTTGGTAGCCAAAGGTACAACCGCTGTCATACTTAACCCACAAGTCACGCGGGACACTCACGATGAAGGCGCTCTTAGCCTTTTGGTCGATGCTGACAATCATGATCGAGTCGGTCAGCTCGGCGGCTGGGTGACCCGGGTCACTCTCTGATGTACCAAAGACCAGCAAGTTGGTGCGGCCATATTGGTCGGTCTTGAGCGGTTTGTCACTGGCAAATGCAGCGGTCAGGACGTTACCCTTGAAGATGTGGCTCGATGCAACCAGGATGCGGTAAGCAAAGAAGCCAGCAACGCCCAGAATAATAACAATAAGTGCAATAATGATCCATTTGACGGTGCGCTTGCTTGGCTTACGGAATCGGAAACCACGCTTCTTCTTGCCACCGTCCTTGCCCTTGCCACCCTTCTCTTCGTCGTCGAGCGTCAGGTCGATGTCGATTGGCTTGCGGAGTGAGTCGGCAGTTGCCGGTGCGGCGGCGTGCTGGGCGCGGTTGTATTGAATTTGGTCCGCGACTTTATCGCCCGCTTTGCGGGGCTCGAGTGTGGGCGGCATGTCCTTGGCGGCAGATTTTGAAGGCTGATCGCCATTTAAAAATCGCGCCGGCACGTGCATTCCGTCGATGCTTGCTCGGCGTGGTGTTTGCGGCTGCTGCGGGCTGCGCCGGCGCACAAACATGCCATCAGTTGTCCTGTTTGAATTTCTCATAAGCGATGCAATGCTACCCACTATAACGTGTTTAAGCTTACGCGTAAACACAATTGGTGACAGAGGTAATAATACCATTTTATCTTGCATAACTCGAGTATGGTACAGATCAAAACTGAGAGATTACTGAGAAAAGCACAAGCCCTTTGCCATCGATGCATCCATGCTGAGCGTGCTATCATAGGGGCTATGGAACCATCCCCACAGAAATCATCTGCCGAGCAGCCCATAACGCCATCAGCTCCAACTGAATCTGCGCCAAAAGAGGTAAAGCCAGAAACCGCAACGCCAACTCCCCCATCCAGCCCACGTCGCTTTACTGGCATAAAGGCATTTTTGTCGGTGCTGGCCTTTGTGGTTGGCATTATTGTTGCCGCCACACTCATTAACCAGTTCATCTTCCAGTCATACTACGTTGACGGCACCAGCATGACGCCAACACTGCACAACAACGACCGTTTGATCATCGATAAGGTTGAGCGCACCATGGCAATTGCCTCTGGGCATCATTACATTCCAAAGCGCGGTCAGATCGTCGTCCTCGACAGCTCGCTGGTGGACCAAACCGGCCACAACGAGCAGCTGATCAAGCGCGTCATCGGCTTACCAGGTGACACCATCACTATCGGCAGCGATGGCAACGTCATTATCAAGAACAAAGACAATCCAAACGGCTTCAATGCCAATCAAACGCTCGGTCTTAACCTTGCCCCAAGCTACGTTGATGACGCGCCATACACTATTACCGTCCCCGAAAATGACGTCTTCGTAATGGGTGACAATCGCGGCCCTGGCGGTTCATTCGACTCCCGCTCATTTGGCCCAGTCGACAGCAGCAAGATCGAAGGCCGCCTGCTGGCCCGCATCTTCCCGCTCAATCAAACTAAATTCTTCTAGTTATGACCAATCCCATGCAACGCCTTTCGCCGGAAGCACGCAGCTGGATGATGTTGCTGGTATGGATTGTGGTTGCGCTGGTCGTGGCACTTGGCATCGTATCCTTCGTGGGGCGCAGCTACGTTGTGCATGGCATTAGTATGGAGCCGACACTGCATTCCGGTGACGTAGTTTTTACTAATCGGATTGGCAAGTCGATCGCAGACGCACAGGGCAAGCCTTTTATTCCTGCCCGGGACGCGCTGGTCGTATTCAATAACCCGTTCTACAACCAAGGCGACCCCAATATGTTCATCGTCAAACGCGTTATCGGCCTGCCGGGTGACCGCGTAATCGTGGCCGACGGGCGCATTACTATTTATCCCAACGACGACCAATCAAAAGCTTTCGATCCTGACCAAACTATTACGGGCCCACAAAGCCCAACCAGCGGCAATGTCAACCGCGTGGTGCCGGATGGCGAAGTTTTTGTGGCCGGCGACAACCGCTTGGGCAAAAACTCCACCGACTCCCGCAATGGCATGAGCACCGTCCCCGCCAAGGAAATCCAGGGCGTCATTGTTGCACGCCTCTGGCCGCTCAGCAAGATTCATCTGTTCTGAAATAAGTTCTGGGTCGCCACCCGGCGGGCCGTACATGGGCCCACCGGGTGTGTGGTTGTGTCCGCGCACCCCTCTAGCGCCGGGGCATCTCAGACGGTCCATTCGCGATGGTGATGTTCGCTGCCTGACAGACAACCCGGCAGTCGGCGACCATGCCCGCGTCCGTGTGGCGGTTGCCGGTCGTGGTCAGCCAGATCGCGATGTAGGTGTAGGTCTCGCTCGGTGAATGAACGACCTGAACCACGCCGTCGACCGTACGAATGGCGCGTTCCACCTCCGGCCACTGAGCCTCGGTGATGCGCTCGCCGGCCCGCAGTCGAATGCGGATAGCGGGGACATTCCCCTCAGTGGTGGCCTTGGCGTACGTCACGCTGGCACCGCGCGGAGTGATCACGTCAGCGCTCCGGGGCCGGGGTGATCTGGCCGTCGACCTCGATGCGCGCCTCGCGACAGATCGCATCGGCCGTGTCGACCATGCCCGCGTTGACGTAGTGGTACGACGCCGTTGAGAGCTGGATCAGCACGTAGTGGCCATCACTGGTGGCCGTGACGGCCTCGACGCCCTGCACGCGACGGATGGCGCGAAGCACCTGCTCGCGGTTGAGGCGGTTCAGGGGCGGCGTCAGCGCGAGCCGGACGGCCGGAGTGCGTTCGTTCTCCCCTTTGACGCCCATCACATACGTGACGGTCGCTCGTAACTCTGGCATGAGGAACTCCCCTCTAGTCGGGACAACTAACCTCTCCAGAGGATACAACTTTTTTGGATAAAATCAACCCAACAACAAACCAGTGATGCGGTCGAAGTCGTCTTGGTTCTTAAACTGGATCACCAGGCGTCCACCTTTAGCCATATTCTTGACGCTGACGTCCGCGCCAAGGCGCTGTGCCAGGGCTTTCGTCTCGTTGGTTTCGGTCTGGACTTTAGCAACAGCTTTTTCTTTGCTCTTCTTGCCTTCTTTGTAGCCGACCACGAATTGCTCAGCTTTACGGACCGACCAATCTTCCTTGATGATGTGATCGAGCAGCTCCAGCTGGACGTCGTGTTCCTTGATGGCTAAGATCTGGCGGGCGTGACCTTCGCTGATCGTCCCCTCCACCAGCGCTTCCTTCGCCTCCTTAGGCAGGCCTAATAGACGCAGAATGTTGCTGATGGTGCTAACGGCCTTGCCGCCGACGCGCTTACCAATTTCGTCCAGCGTCAGATTAAACTGCTGTTGCAGCTTGTAGTATGCGGTTGCGGTTTCCAGCGGGTTGAGGTCCTCACGTTGAAGATTCTCGATAAGGGCAATCTCCAGGCGATGCTGGTTGGTAAGCGTACGGACGATGGCCGGCACCTTGTCGAGCTGGGCGATCTGCGCAGCGCGCCAGCGACGTTCGCCGGCGACAATTTCGAACTTATTGCCTTTTGCAATTACCACAATGGGCTGCAAAACGCCGTGCTCCTTGATAGATGCAGCCAACTCCTGCAGCGCCACTTCGTCGAACTGGCGACGCGGCTGGTCAGGATCGGCCTGGATGTCGGCAATCTTTAGATTTCGCAGTTGCGAGACTTGCTCGTCCTGCTGCGCCGTTGGGTCAAACTCTTCGTCGAGTAATTGCGTTGGGATGAGCGTATCAAATCCGCGACCGAGGCCGCGTTTGGTTGCGTTAGGCTTCGACACGTTGTGCTACCTCCTTAGCCAGAATCTTGTAAGCTCGCGCGCCCTTGGACCAGCGGTCATAAGCACCAACTGGTAGGCCGTGGCTTGGAGCTTCGGCCAGGCGAACGTTGCGTGGAATAACCGTCGTAAAGACCTTGCCCGGGAAATGTTTCTTCACTTCCTCATGAACCTGACC